>Ga0213868_10000925_pt1 | contig 28560 bp, 28 predicted proteins | sample PICome_9_FD_160087 | JGI IMG/M metagenome (GOLD analysis project Ga0213868, IMG submission 160087) | Coastal seawater microbial communities near Pivers Island, North Carolina, United States - PICO127 | ecosystem: Environmental > Aquatic > Marine > Coastal | place: USA: North Carolina... | reverse complement strand
TCGTAACAGATAGGGACAAAGGTGACTATAACAACCTCCACGCTCACATGCTTATTGGCACGAATACAGAAATGACCTATAATGAAGTAAAGCATGGATTAGGTAATGTATCAGTGGGAGACTATCAACCGATCTATGATAGTGAGCAGGTTTGCAAGTATGTAACCAAGCATATTAGTAAAGATGTGGACTATGACATTGTATTTAAAAGCTAAAAGATTCCATCCAGCATTAATCCAAAGACAGGGGCATGGGTTTTAGAAATTCGTTTTTATATTGATACAGGGGGATGATATTTGATATGTAATCCATTCTTAATATCTATCTTAGAGGTATTACTAATCATAAATCAATTAAAATGAAAATTAAAACACTTTTAACATCTTTTGGAATTCTTAACATAATTCAAGGTCTGTTCATGTTTTTTAATGGTAGACAACTAACTGAAGGAGTCTTTCCTGGTGTAGGTAATGAAGCTTTGTCTGTAGGAGAGCAAATGCACATGCCACTCGGATCAGCATTTGTCGGTTTGGGGTTCATGTTATTTATCTGTCGAGAAATAGAATTAGAATCATCTAAAAAGTTACTATTTTCTTACGCAGTTTTTATTGGTTTCGCATTATTACAAGCGTTATACAACCATCTATTAGATAATCATAGTGCACCTCCTCCAATTATTATTATCAATTTTATCTTAGCAACTTTAAGTTTGTATGGATATAAAAAGGGTGTTTAATCATAAATTAAAATCAACAAAACTATTTGCCCCTCCCTCGCGGAGGGTTTTTTTTTACACCAATGGATACAATCCAAATCCCTTCTAATCGATTGATATCATTGCCTTAAGCTAGGATTCCTGTGTAGTGGTTTTAGGGGGATTTGTTTGGGAGAAGTTTGTAATGTTTTCAAAAAACTTTATTCTCTGTATCTTAGAGGTATTATTAACCATAAATCAATTAAAATGAATAAGATAATATTTATATCCTTAAGTCTTTTGCTACTTTCATGTGCTAACCCACAGAGCAAAAGTGAGAGGGAAAAAAATATAGACAATACAAAAGAAATCGTAATGAAGTTTTATACCGCTCAAATTGGAGGCGATATTGAAACTATGAAATCAATGATTTCTGATGATTTTAAATATACACTAAATGGACAATTAGATATTTCTAAAACTTATTATGGGTGGAATGAATTTATCAGCTTTATGGGTGAATTTGGATCTTTGCTCAAAGGTGAAATTGGAGCAGAGTTTATAGAAATTATTCCAGGTGAAAACACTGCTATAGTTTTCACTGAGGGAAGAATGGAGGGTGTAGCTGGCAAATATGAGAATGAATATGCACTAAAGTATGTTTTAGATAAAGAGGGTAAGGTTTCTATTCTTAAAGAATATTTGAGTGATCTTTTATTGGCACAAAAGTTATATGGTCAGGACCTGTGTGGAGAAAAAATGACCGAATAAAATATCTTTTACAAGGGTTGTTTTTTTTACCAACGGATACAATCCATATCCCTTATATTCTATCCGTTTCATTGCACTAAACTAAGAATTCCTTAAGATGGTTTTCGGATGTAAAAAGAGTAGCATTGATTACAAAACTTTTTTTCACAAAAAGTTTGAACGATAAATTAACTTATAAGATTGGCTTTTTCTCTTGGTTTTTCAAGGAATTTTACGTAATATTCTGATTATCAAGTAAATTAAATTGATTTGAGAATTTCTATTTCATTTTTAGTAGTTTGCATTTTACTATTTACGTTAGTTTGCAGTTGTTATACTGAGATAGAGGAACTAGAAACCAAAACTCCTACACAATATACCCTGACAGTCAGTGTTTTAGAAGGTGGTTCAGTTTCTCCGGAAGCTACAGGAACTTATGATATGGGAACGACGATGACACTTTCTGCAATTCCTGATGAAGGATATAGGTTTGTTCGATGGTTAGGGAGCGATAATGACAATGGCAGATGTGGTAGGGTTGTACCTCCACCGACCAGAGGCTATTGTCGGGCTATTGTAACATTATATTCAAACAGGGATATTCAAGCTTTTTTTGAAAAAAAACTCGAATAAGTATAGTCCTTAAAGCCAATAACATTATTAATTAGATCTTGTAAATTATCAGTATGTCCTTTCCATTAAACTAACTGACTTTTTTATATAATTTAATACCAGTTTATAGATCACTAAAATTCAACTGAAATTTGATTCCTAAATAAAGAAACGATGAAAATTATACTAATTATTTTAATCCCTCTAATCTTATTGTCTTGCAGCAAAAATAATCTAGAAAATAATATTCAAGAAAATTTCGAATCAGTCGGAGAATTAAAAAAATATAAAGTTTATATAAATTCAACAAATGGAGGGACTGTAAATATTTCATCTCAACAAGGAGATGTTAATTAATCTGATTTAGACCAACAAACAATAACATCTTTCAAAAGTGCGTCAGGGGAATTTTATACAGGAAAATTTGCAGGTGATTTTTTAATTGGCAATTCAATAGATATTACCGCTATGAACTATGAAGGATTTGAGTTTATTGGTTGGACAGGGTATAAATGCGTCAAGTGCTACTGGTCTATGACCCCCATGGTTTATGATGAGCGTACGATGACACAAACAATTAATTCCAATGTGTTAATTATAGCAAATTTTGAGGAAAAATTACCCTAAAATACTCAATATCAACCCCCCTATCCCAGAGATATATTTCGCTATTTTTGGAAACATTTGAAAAAATAGGATGTGATTTCATTTACAATTCATTTTTTATATATTCGTTGAATAATTAACCATAAACCAATTAAAATGAGAAAATTAACTCTGTTATTATTTATTATTTCTGCAAATTTTGCACTTGCTCAAAACATCACATTTGAACAAGTTGGAATAAAAGTTCAACCAGAAAAAGCATCTTATGTCCTTGACCTTTTAGATGATTTTTACGGCAATATTGAAAAACCTGAGAATGTAAGTATATCTCTAAACAGAATATATTTCAAACCAGAAGGGACTGAAGCTACACACTATCTAACCTTCGCTGGCTCTGTTGAAGGTTTAGCTTCTTTAAGAAAAATTAGAGGGGGTGATAAATATTCAATTTTTAATTCAAATATTTTAAAATTTGCTGAAATTGTTTCTGTCTCTGGCGGATCTACCTTGTTGAGAAACAATCTAGAAAAATCATCTGAGAATACATTTCAAGTTTGGAAATGGAGAGTTGAGGATGCTCCTAGTTTTGCCTCTGCCTTTACTGATTTGATCAAAGCATTCCCACAGCAAGGCTATTTATCACTGGGGCAGTTCACTCATGGAATTAGCTCTGATGGTGAGTCACATTATGTTTATATTACCCACAAAGACTATGCGGCAGCTCTAAATTGGGGACCTAAGACTGCATCACAACAGGAAGCTTTTATCAAATTTCAAAAGATAACTAATAAGTTTTCCAATTTTCTTGGATCAATGACACTCTATAGAATGAAATCTTGGTAAGAATAAATTAATTTGAGTCAAAGCCCTCCCAAAAGGAGGGTTTTTCTTTTTATACCATAGGAGAAAATTTATTCAAGTAATTTGTGAATATTTTTTGTATTCCTACAATTCTCAATATATTAGTAATCTTATTAACCATTAAATCAATTTTTATGAATGTAGCTAAAAACATTAAAAAAGTACGTGTCCATGATGCAATCTGTGGAATATTATATTTAGTAAGCGTAGGATTAACAATTCAGACTGGAAATATAGACTTTCTTTACATTGCGATAGCAGTTGGAGTATTACAGGTTATAAGTCCTTTTACTAAATTTTGTCCTGTATATTTTACTTTGAATAAATTGATGAGTGATACGGATCCAATGCAAAATGGCAAATAATTGATAATTTACAACCCTCCTTTAAGGAGGTTTTTTTTTTAAACCTATAAATACAACCCAAATCCATTCTTCTCTAATTTAGAGTTATTGTGCTACACAATTAAAGTCACTTGGGCATTTGAGCAACCAATTCGTTTACAAATTTTAATAGTTAAAACAGGAGTTGAATTTAAAAAACAGCATATTTTGTAAATAAAACTTTACATTTAAGATATTTCCATTAAATTTGTAAATAAAACTTTACAAAATGAAAGCAAAAAGGAGAAAGGTTATTATTCAATTAGCTATTTGGACTTGGACTTGGGTGGCAACATTAGCATTAGCTACTTTTGGGCCAAACTATTTATGGGAGGATAGGACAATATTGACGATTTGTGCGGTTCTTTTAAATTTATTAAATGGTGGTTTAATGATTCATGCTAATAGAAATCTCTTTAATCATTATGATGAATTGGAGCGGAAGATACATCTAGAATCAATGGGTTTTACTCTAGGAGCGTCAGTAGTGTTTGGTATATCTTATGCTCTGGTAGATCAGTTGGACCTTATACATTCGGATGCTAAAATTGGAATATTGGTGTTTTTCATAGGAATTACCTACATGATTTCCCTATTAATCAATAGAAAGCGCTATTTGTGAAAAATGATGTAAGAAACTTGAGAAGGTCTAAAGGAATGACTCAGGAAGAACTTGGAGAAATGATAGGGGTCTCACGACAAACTATAAACGCCATAGAGAAAGAAAAGTTTGATCCAAGTCTAAATACTGCATTTAAAATGTCAAGGGTATTCCAAACTACGATAGAAAAATTCTTTTTTTACGAAAAATAAGACTTGATAATTTTAAGATTAAGATAAAAAAGGCCTAAGAATTTTCTGAGTGAGAAAAACGCCCATTTTTTGATCTTCGCTTCTCTCTTTTAAGAGCAAGTTCAAAGTCTTTATAAGTATAACGTTTCCCATCAACGAAAACAGTTTTTATACCGTCAGGGAAATCCATATGAAGTATTCTTTTTTTCATCGATCAACTAAATTATACTGTTTTTAGATTTAATCAAAATTTATATCTAAAAAATTTAATATCAATAACTTAAAATTAAATCATCAAAGCTATTTTATACCTTTTATGTCTAATTATTTAAACTTAACCCCAACAATTAATTAATATAGTATATAAAATACTTAAAAAGATTTAAATTTAAATAATCATTAAAACTTTAAATCATAAAAAAATGAAGAAAATTATATTAGTAACTTTTTTAAGTTTCGCATTCATCTCATATTCCCAGATCGCAGCATATCACATGGTCTATGTTAAAGCAGAAGACCAGCCAAAATTTGAGTCTATTGAAAAAAATTACATGTCAAAGATGGCACAAGCCGCTGTAAATGATGGGCAATTTTCATATTGGGCTTTAGAGAAATTAATTCATCCAATGGTTCCTATTGGAGGGAAATTAAATTTTGGCTTAGTTGGAAACTGGTATCAGTTTGTTATTGTTTACCCAAACATGAAGTCTTATCTCAATTCTGGCCCTTGGTGGGCAAATGCAGGAGAAAAACTTGGAGTTCCACAAGAGATGTTATCCTATAACGCTGAACAAGGAGGAATGTATGTATGGACGATTGAAGATTCTGTCTTTGGGAGTCAACTAGCAAAGTTTAGTGTTTATAATTTTGGGTTTGCAGAAGAAGCACAAACCTTTTTGGATAATCAAAAGCCTTACATGAAGAACTTTGAAAATCAGATGAAAAAGAATGAAAAAGGAAGAGCTGGATGGGTTTCTGGACATCGCCTCTCGCCAAAAAATTTTGGTGAGCATAACGTCATGACATGGGATGGTTTTTTAACTCTAGAAGATGCAATAAATCATCTCAATTATAAAGAATCTAAAAAAAATTATGTGGAATTAGGAATGCCGTCAGGATTCGATTTAAAGTTAGTAGCTGAAAAAATTACTGAAACTACAAACTAGCAAGCTCTTTTTAAAAACGAAACCCTCCCCTGTGGAGGGTTTTTCATTTAAACGAATTAAGGGGTTTCAAATGATGAAGCAGGAAGACCCTCTTTATTAAAAAGAGTAGCCTCAAAATAATTTTTCCAACCGTATCGAACCCTTTTAGGGTTTTTAACCTTATTTGAAGAAACGCGTATTTTATCACCAACAATTTTGGCTTTTGCAGGGAAAAAAGAGCCATTTTCTGTCGCTATTTCAAAACCTAATAAGTCATTTTTTGCTATCAATCCAGATCCTATATAATCAAAACTCAAGTCGATATAAGTAGTATGCAGACTTTGATTTCGATAAAGGGGTCCTGTTTTTACCAAATCTTTTTGCCCATAATCGTTATGCAGTGCCAGTCGTGCTAAACGCAGACCGACATCTTGTTTATTTGCTGGATGGATATCTTTTTCTTCTCCAATATCCATGGTAATCGCCATCCCTGTATTATCTAAGGTCAGCGTTTTTCGCTGCGCATCTCGTAGAGATTGTGAAGAGGCTTCTGGTGTGTATTCGTAAGGAGCAATTTGTACAAAATAAAAGGGGAATTCAGCATTCCATCGAGCTCTCCAATCGTTAATCATCCCCGAAAACAAGGTTTGATATTCTTGATGATTTCCCACATTACTTTCCCCTTGATACCATAAAGCACCCTTAATTGCATAAGGAATCACTGGTTGTACCATGGTTTGAAATAAAATACTGTACACATTAGGGTCATTTAACGATTGTCCTGTTTTTAAATTCGCTTGAATTTCTGCTTCATTTTTTAACAACGATTCAAAATCCAAATGGTGCTCTTGGATGGAAGTATTCAGGAAAAAGGCGTGATGCTTTAAACGCCAGCTTCCTTTATCCAACTGCTGCTTTTTATCTTGAGTTTCTAGAAAAGCAGCACCCCTAAAAGCTCCATCACCTGAAGTATCTATTATGCGAATCGCTAATACATTTCCTTCCTTTTTAAGTAAACCTTCTGGAATTTTGTAGGACCTATCTAAACAGCAAGCAAGAGTATTCCCAATTAAGGTGCCATTGATATAGGTATAGTCGAAATCATCTATTCCTCCATTTACAATAAAATTGTGGGCCAAGTCGGGGTCTTCAACATCAAAAGTTTTGCGTAACCAAAGTACTCCATTCTCGGCATAAGTCCCTTTTCGGAAGAATTTTTCATAAGTGATAAACTCCCCAGACGAACCACTAGCTTCAAAAGATTTCCAAGAAGAATCATCAAACTCTGGAGTGGCAAAATCAAGGTCATTTAATTTAAAAGACTTCCACTCTTCAATATTTTCAGGAATAGAAAAACTCGGTGCGCCTAGATACTTTTCATTGGCTTTTACAAGTTCTTGATTATTTTTAAAATTATTAGCTCGTATTGCCGAAACACCCCCTTGATCTAAAATCTCGTTTGCTTCACTTGCACTTGGCTCCATACTTGCAAGCTTTTCAATACTGGTCCATGCCTCTACTCGTGTTCCGCCCCAAGAGGTGTTCAAAATACCAATAGGAATTTGAAGTTTTTGATTCAATTCTCTCGCAAAAAAGTATCCAACTGCACTAAATTCCCTTACATTTTCGGGTGTGGTTACATTCCACTTGGCATCATTTATATTGGTTCCATTTAAGTTTCTTGGTACTGTAAACATCCGAATATTAGGATAATTTGCATTTTCAATTTCCTCTGTTTGATTATTTATACGAGCATACATTGGCCACTCCATATTAGATTGTCCTGAAGTCAACCATACCTCTCCCAACATGACATCTTGAAAGAGGATATTTTGATCCATACTAGAAATTTTCATGTCATAAGGTCCGCCAAATTTGGGTGTAGAAATAGCAGCTTGCCAATTGCCACTTTCGGCAACTTTTGTTTTGACTTCATCTCCCCAACTTGCTGTAATAATAATCTCAGCTCCTGGCTCACCCGTCCCCCAAATTGGAACGTTTTTTTGCTGCTGTAGTACCATGTGATCTGAAAAAACTGGAGCTACCCGAAGTTGCTTTTTTTCCATTTGGCAATTAAAAAAAAACATGCTTGTAAAAACAATAAATATTTTTGAGTAAAAAGATGAATGCTTCATAGTTGATTTTAAAAGCTTAATATACGAAAAAGAGAGATTTAAGAATTAAATAGTTCTAAAATAGATAATTACGTTTCACTTTTAATTAGTAATTTGTAACCTAATCATAAACTATTCATTCTATGAAAAATCTTTTATTTTCACTTCCCTTAGTATTTTGTTTTGCAATTGCAAATGGACAAGAAACTTCAACATATGAATCAGCAACCTATATCAATGGTATAGCTGCAGCAGATGTTCCCCGATTTATTGAACTCCATAAAAAGTTTGCAGACCTAGCTGTAGGAGAAAACAGACTAGCAACAGGAGAATGGTTATTTAGACACTGGTATGGATCTGGACACACCTTCGTTATTTATGACCAATACAATAGTATGGAAGATTATATGGCAGATTCTGAACTGTACCTGGAGAATATCAAAGCAAAAATTGATGCCATGAAAGATGAAAGTGAAGTAGAAGCTATAAAAAAAGATTGGGTAGAATACAGAGCTTTTTCTGATGGACATACCGATGAAATTAGAGTTTCTAATTCTAAAACTGGCTTTCTAACTGTAGAAGACGTTAATTTTGATGTCCCTTTTGTTATGGTTGTTGGAAGCTATAATTCATCTGGAAACTGGTCTAAAATGGGTAATGCTTTTTTCGACTGGAGAATAAAGCCTGAAGTTGAAATAGGAAGTTCTATTGCAGGGGGAGTTTCATACCACTATATGGGTTCAGGTCCTGAAGTGGAAGTTTGGCAATGCTATAACTCTTTAGTAGATTTTGCAACTTCTGTAACTTCCACAACTCCTCAATCTGATGCAGCAAAAGAATCTAGTAAAACATTCTGGAGTTTGGTAAGTGGAAGTCATGAAGATCAAATCTATTTACACATCGGACATGTAGATACGGAAAAAGGAGTATTTGATTTAGCTGGACCAAATAAATAATGCTTTAAAACTGAACATCAAAAGCCCTCCTTTAGGAGGGTTTTTTTATGAATCTATTTTCTAGAACTCCAAACAAGTATTTGTACTTTTGATTATTGTAGAGTTAAAAATCAAATGTTATGAAAAAATTTCTATTCCTATTTTTAGTTGTCATCAGCTGCTCCAAATAACAAGATGAGGCTATCGACAGTGAAGTAGTCTCTCCCATTGAGGTAACTCCAGAAGTAGTGATACAAGACTTCGATAATGACACGATCTATAATAAAGTAAAACCAAATTTACTACAATCCTATTGGACCGCTTTTGTTAAATCTGCATCTTTATATGATGTAGATCTCTCATACATTGAGGACGTAACTTTTGTTTCTCAAGATCTTGGAGGGAGTACGGCAGGTATAGCAAACGGATCTTGTGAGGATTATGTACTGATTTTAGTAGATGAAACGGTCTTCAGAAATTTAACCACTGGAGAACAAATTTTCTTGATGTATCATGAACTAGGTCATGATGTATTTAATGCGTCACACGATGGAGGAGGATTAATGTCGCCTAATGTAAGATCATTAGAATACAAATTATTTCAAACTGAAGTAGAAGACTTTTTTACAGGCAAAGATTACATTGAATGGACTGATGAAGAATGTGAGTTTATAAGAGATCTCACTGACAACTAATGCACTACTTAGCTTTCCTCTGAAGATAAAATATTCCGAGACTAGACAAAAACATCAATCCTGCAGGTAAATATTTTATTGCATCATCAGCAACACTAAAGTGCATATACATTGCTCCAAGCATTAAAATACCCATAAGTGATGCAGAGGGGATGATTGTTTTTTCTTTAAAAAAACCTATAAGAAGACCCAAGGCAGCTAGAACTTTTAAACCCCCAATTAAATAAACCATAGTTTCGCTAAGTCCATAAACAGCAAATTCTTCAATCATATTTGAGGCACTTCCTCCTCTATAAATTGTAGCTTGGTTAAAACGGAAAAACCAAACATTCAGAACTACAAGAGAGACGACTAAAGAAAGTATGTTTTTTAAAATTTTCATTTTGTTGATTTTATGCTTTTTATAAAGATAAAGGAATTTATAGACATGTACACGAAAGCTGGTAAAGACTGAATTAAATCATCTTGAATTAAAATTCGGGTTACTAAAGCTCCAGCCATCATTGTTGCCAAAACCGCTGAACTCATTGAAAGCAATTTAATTTTATATAGACCTAAAAGAATTCCTGCACCTGCCAGTAGTTGAACAACCGCTATCAAAACTCGATAATCAGAAAACCCAAAGCGGACAAACTCATCTTTATAAAAAGGATCTATTAATGCCAATACTCCATAAATAAAATGAGAGATACCAGAAAAAATTCTTAAAATCTTGTAAATCATTTTGCGAAACTAAACCTTCCACTTTTATTTCATTCTTTTTTTCTTTATTATTATTGATATAAAAATATCTCTAGAGTGAAAGTGAACTGGTTTTTCTTAATTTAGGCATACATCCATGATCATCAAAAAAACGTATATGCGTCATCTCTTATTCGTCATTTTAATTAGCACTTTCATTTCTTGTTCTCAACAAAAAACACCTCAGTCTGAATACTTAATGGTATGGAACGATGAATTTGAACAAAATGAACCAGAGCTCGATTCATCAAAATGGTTTCTTGAAACTATAGGGCCAAACAATGGTTCATGGTACAATAATGAATTACAGCACTATACGAGCCGCACAGAAAATGCTGTAGTAAATGATGGATTCCTTACTATTACAGCAAAGAAAGAAGTGTATACTCATTCTGAAATAACTCTTCCCTACACTTCCGCAAGACTAAATTCCAAATTTTCTTTTACTTATGGTAAAGTTACTGTCAGAGCAAAGCTCCCTAAAGCTCAGGGTACTTGGCCCGCTATTTGGACATTAGGGAGTAACTATGAAGTTGTAGGATGGCCTGCTTGTGGCGAAATTGATATCATGGAACAACTCTTTGAAGATTTTGACATGATACAATGTGCAGTTCATACTCCAGATACTCACGGAGAAAATACCATAGTTAAACAGGTTAATGTCTCAGATGTTACTGAAAATTTTCATGAGTACGGAATGGAATGGACATCAGATAAAATTGATTTTTCCGTAGATGGAAAAGTTTATTTCACGTACAGTCCCAAAAACAAAACTTCACAGAACTGGCCTTATTACAACGATCAATATATCCTACTAAATGTTGCCATGGGTGGTAACCTAGGAGGAACAATTGATCCAAACTTTAATGAAGATACCATGGTTGTAGATTATGTTAGAGTTTATCAGAAAAAATAACTTTTAATTCAGAATAAAAAACTGAATCAGTATCTTCGCTTAAAATCTTTCATATGACCATTAAAGGTGTTGCAATTGTCGTCATTATCACCATGATCATCGTACTTGTTTTTGTCCTTAGAGACATGGCAAAATCCGAATAAATATCTTCTAAAGAAAATAAAAACATTCAACCCTTTTTTTATAAAAAAACATATTGTAATATTGCAATATGGGAATTACAAAAACAGAGGGCTTCACCTCTAAAGTTACAGACACTGCACTGATTTTTAAAGCGCTTGGGCATCCCGCTCGACTTGCTATAATGGAATTTCTTGCAATGAGTCCTTCTTGCATCTGTAATGACATTGTAGATCAGATTCCTTTGGCACAACCCACAATTTCAAGACATCTTACAGAACTAAAGAACGCTGGACTTATTCAGGGCACAATAGAAGGTAAAAATATGTGCTATTGTATAAATGAAAAAAGATGGGCGGAACTGAAAAAACATATCGATCAGTTCAACCTCCCTATTATTAAATGAAACTCAAACTTACGGACAAATTAAACCCTTAAAATCATGAAACTTTCTGAATTAAAATCAATTTTAGACAAAATCGAAACAGTTGAATTTGAACTTCCTGATGGCAACTTAATTCCTCAACATTTTCATGTAACCGAAATTGGTCAAGTTGACAAACGCTTTATGGATTGTGGAGGTAAACTCAGAAAAGAATCTGTCATTAATTTTCAACTCTTTTCAGCAGATGATTATGACCATCGTTTGAGCGTTCAAAAACTAAAATCGATTCTAAAACAATCTGAACAAACACTCTTACTGGATGATTTGGAAATTGAAGTAGAGTTCCAATCGGATACAATTGGAAAATACCATCTTGATTTCGAACATTCTCGGTTAAAATTAGTCACTACTCAAACAGCCTGCCTTGCAACTGACAAATGTGGAATTCCATCTTTATCAAGTTCAAATTCAACACAAAATTCTTGTACTCCGGGTTCGGGCTGTTGTTAATCCTATTCATATAAATCAAAAGTAAATGTTTGCCAAACTAAACACTACATTAGCAGAAGCACTAAAGAAATCCATTGAAGAAGAACGGAAAGAAATTCTTAATGAGTTAATCGCTTATATTCAAGGGAAAGTTGATTCAAAACAAAAGGTATTACTCAATTTTATTTGTACCCATAATTCCCGTAGAAGTCAGTTTTCTCAAATATGGGCGCAAACTGCTGCTTCCTATTACGATATTGATGCAACTTGTTTTTCAGGAGGTGTAGAAGTAACTGCATTTAATGAGCGTGCAGTAGCTTCCATAAAGCGTAGTGGGTTTGAAGTCCAAACTGAAGGAGGAATAAATCCAAAATACATAGTACGATTTTCATTAGATTCAAATCCCATCATTACTTTCTCAAAGCTTTTTGATAATGAAACAAATGCAAAAGAACCTTTTGCAGCTTTAATGACATGTGCTCATGCAGATGAAAACTGTCCTTTGATACCTTCTGCTGAAAAAAGGATTGCTGTGCGATATGAAGACCCCAAAGCCTTTGACGATACTCCAGAGGAAAATGCTAAATACGATGAAAGATCGCTGCAAATTGCCTCCGAAATGTTTTATGTATTTGGACAAATCCGTAAATAACGAAATTTGTAATCTATTATTTTTTGTAATTTTAAATTTAAAATAGATTCATTTTGCTTAAAAAAATCCCAATATCATCTTTTTACGCGCTGACTTTATTATTCATTCCATTTCTTGGAATGCAATTTTCTGAAGAAATAAATTGGTCTATTTTCGATTTCCTTTTGATGGGTGTGTTATTGTTTGTCCTAAGCTTAGGAATTCATTTTATTTTAAAAAAAACACTTGTACTTAATCTAAGAATTCTCTTCATTTCATTTGCAATTGTACTTTTCCTGTTTATTTGGGCAGAATTAGCCGTTGGAATAATTGACTCCAGATTTGCTGGCAACTGACTTCTGTAAAGCAAAAAAATTAATCATTCAAATATTATCCCCTAAATATGAAAACAAACACCTTCTGCCTCGTCCTTCTATTCATTATTGTCCTAAGTTCTTTCAATTCTTGTGCTACATTAAAAAAGCAAACTCCTAAAACAAAAAATTCTAAAGTAGAGCTTCCTCCTAATGTTCCTTCTAACAAGTATTCTAAAAAAAGAGGTTAGTTTTTACGATTATTTTTAGAGAAGAAATCTTTGAAAAAACTCAACGAAGTCTTCAAAAAACTGTAATTTGAAAACAAAACCATAAATCAATTCGTTTCACACTGTTCGTGTTTATTACAAATTGTTTCTCTGAATCCCAATTCCAAAAGAAATTCTAGTAACCTCTAGTTTCTTTGAAATATAAATAGATGATGACTAATAGAAATAGAATTTTTCAAATTGATGCTTTCACCAATCTATTATTTGGAGGCAACCCAGCTTGTGTAGTTCCGCTAAAAGAATGGCTCAAAGATGAGATTTTGCTCAAAATTGCAAAAGAAAATGCTGTCCCCGAGACTGCTTTTTTAGTTGAAAAAGAAAATACTTTCCACCTTAGATGGTTTACACCCGATATTGAAATGGACCTTTGTGGTCATGCTACTCTTGCTGCAGCTCATTGCTTAAAAAAACACTTGGGATTTTCAAAAGAGGAAATTGAATTTGATACACTCAGTGGAAAACTTAAAGTAACTTCTAAAGGAGGATTGTATTTTTTAAATTTACCTTCAAGACCTCCCAGGGAAACCAAACTGCCGGAAGTAATTAAAAATGGTCTAAGTATTCTTCCTACTGAAGTGTACAAAGCAAGAGATTATTTATTACTCTATGAAACAGAGCAACAAATTCAAAATATAAAAATTAATAGGGCATCATTTGATACGATTGACCTTGGTACTGGTGGGGTAATCATCACTTGCAAAGGAACTGACGTTGATTTTGTATCCCGTTTTTTCACCCCTCAAGCCACAATATTAGAAGATCCAGTTACTGGATCCGCTCATTGTTCCCTCATCCCTTTTTGGGCAGAACGACTTGGAAAGAAAAAAATGAAAGCCGAACAGCTTTCTGAAAGAGGAGGAATTTTATTCTGCGAAACAATGGGAGAAAGAGTTCTCATCGGAGGTGAGGCGCGTACCTATTTTGAGGGGTATTTCTCTTATCAACAAGAACAACCCTTTGAAAATAATTAAATTTTAAAATATTACCAATCTAAACCAATTCTCTTTTTCTTTGTCTAAAAATTAAACTTATAATATAGCTGTGATTAAAATTAAAAATAAAAGATCTACTTGTCCTGTTAGTACTGCACTTGAAATTATTGGAGATCAATGGAGTCTTATAATTGTTCGTGACTTATTTTTAGAACGCACTACATTTTCTGACTTTCGTAATTCGCCTGAAAAAATATCTACCAACATACTCTCCAATCGTTTGCGCAAACTACAAGATTTAGATTTGATTAGTTATGTCCTTAATCCTAAAAACAAAAAGATTAAAGTCTATTTTTTAAAGGATGCAGGAATCGATTTATATCCATTACTTTATGAATTATCAATATGGAGTAAAAACCATTTGGATATGAAATTTCATCCTTTGTCCGAAGACTGGTATGAAGCTGTGAAAGGAAAAGACTCTAATGAAGTCATTTCACAGATATCAGAAAATTATAAAGGATTCAGAGAAAAAGTCCTTAAAGAAATGATAGTTTAATTTCTTAAAAAATCCCAACCCATACCGTTAATAACACTTCTGTAGATGAAAGATTTCTGGAATGCCCGTTATGCTAGTAAAGAATATGCTTATGGTAAAGAGCCTAATGTCTTTTTTAAGCAAACATTACTTAAATTAAAACCTGGTAGAATCTTATTGCCAGCAGAAGGTGAGGGAAGAAATGCTGTTTTTGCTGCCTCTATAGGTTGGGAGGTACACGCCTATGATTTTAGTGAAATGGCTTTTGAAAAAGCTATGGCACTTGCGTCAGAAAAAAAAGTGAAAATAAATTATCAAATTGCATCTCTCTCTGAAATTGAATTCCCAGATAAGTTTTTTGATGCCATAGGTTTAATTTACGTCCACTTTCCAGATTCCATAAGAAAATCAAATCATCGGCAATTAATTAAATTTTTAGCACCAAAAGGAAACGTAATTTTAGAGGCATTTAGCAAAAATCATCCCTATTACCAAAAGCAAAATCCAAAAGTTGGTGGACCCAAGCAACCTTCACAACTTTATGATATTGAAGGGATAAAAGATGATTTTTGTGATATTTCTCTACAAACAATTAAAGAGGAAATCATTGAACTTTCAGAGGGCAGCTTTCACCTTGGTAAGACCTCAGTGATTAGAATGCAAGGGAAAAAATAGTCCATAACTGAAAGTGAAACAACAATTAGAGTTTTTTCGTACTTTCAAAAAAAAAACAAATGAGAAAATTATTCCTATTGATATTTTTCCCAATGTATATGCTTCAAGGTCAGGTTAACTTTCCTAGCAATACTGCGGTAAAAACAACTGAGCTTAATTATCAAGCATTTATAAATGCTACGATTCATATAAATTCTAATACGGTTATCAATAAGGCCACTTTATTAGAACAAAATGGTCGAATTATTGCTGTCGGACAAAACGTTAAACTTCCAAAAAATACAAGAGTTCACGATAAATCCGGGACACACATTTACCCCTCATTTATTGAACTCAATAGCAACTTTGGAGTCAAAACTGAAAAAAGTTCTCGTTCAGGAAGAAGCACACAATATGTAGCCAGTAGAGATGGTTACTATTGGAACGATCATATCATAAGTGATTACAACAGTCTAGAAGATTACAATTACGACAAAACCAAGGCAAAAAGCATGCGCGAAGCTGGTTTTGGAGTGGTAAATACGCACCGCAACAATGGGATACACAGAGGGACAAGTATTCTATTATCACTTAGCGATAACTTAGCTGATCGGGATCGTTTAATTTCAACCCAAGCTGCTGAGCATTTTTCATTTAAAAAAAGTACGACTTCTAATCAATCGTATCCTAGTTCTATTATGGGTTCTATAGCCCTCATTCGGCAATTTTATCACGATGTTAGTTGGTATGAAGCTGGGAATGCCGACCATAAAGACTTAGCCATTGAGGCTGCACTGGAGCAGAAGTCATTGCCTAAAATTTTTGAAACTGATGACAAACTCAACACTTTAAGAGCTGTAAAAGTAGGTAATGAAATGGGATTAAATCTTGCAGTAGTTGCAAGTGGACAAGAGTACGAGCTTCTTGATGAACTTAAGTCGCACAACGCAAAATTAATTTTACCACTTGATTTCCCAAAAGCATATGAAACTGGTGATCCATTATTGTTAAAAAAAATTACGCTAAGTCAACTGCGCCATTGGAATCAGGCACCAATGAATCCAGCAGCAGTTGCTCAGGCAGGGATATCATTTGCACTAACAACGCATAAGTTAAAATCTCCTGATTCCTTTTTGCCAAACTTAAAGAAAGCAATCGCATACGGTCTTTCAGAAGAAAAAGCCCTGGCTGCTTTGACTACTGTTCCCGCACAAATTTTAAAGCAAGAAAAAAACATTGGCTCACTTGAAAAAGGTAAACTTGCTAATTTTGTAGTAACCTCAGGCCCATTGTTTGAAAATGCAACTGAGATTTACGAAAATTGGGTAAAAGGAACCCCACATATAATTGTAAATCACAACATCAAGAATATTGATGGGAAATACAATGTTGAAATTCAAGGCAAAACATATAAACTGGAGCTTAAAAACAGTCAGAATAAAATTAGTGCGACAGCTCAAATGGATACTTTGAAGTACAAAACAAAAGTAAATTACAAAGACCACTGGTTTACTATTACAATTCTGGATGAAAAAGAAAAAGCCTATGCACAACTGAACACCAAAATCAGTGCTAATGGATTAGAGGGTGGTCATGGGAAAGATTTTTCTGGAGATCAAATCAACTGGAAAATCACAAAGACAGAAACTGAACAAATCACTAAAAAAGATAAAATCCCTCAATATTACGAACCGCTACCCGTAACTTTTCCAAACAAAGCTTACGGGTTTTCAGAACGACCAAAACCAGAAACACTTCTCTTCAAAAATGCAACAGTATGGACTAATGAAAAAGAAGGAATTTTAGAAAATACAGATGTTTTAGTAGTTAATGGAAAAATTTCTCAAGTAGGCAATCAATTAGAAGCAAATGGAGCCAAAATTATTGATGCTACAGGCAAACACCTGACTTCTGGAATCATAGATGAACATTCGCATCTTGGTGCCTCAAGTATAAACGAAGGAGGTCATAATTCTTCTGCAGAAGTAAGTATTGAAGATGTCTTAGAACCAGACGATATCGGTCTTTACCGAGACTTAGCAGGTGGTGTAACTACCATTCAAATTTTACATGGTTCAGCCAACCCCATAGGAGGACGCTCAGCGATTATCAAACTCAAGTGGGGAGAGTCAGCTGAAAACCTTCTAATCAAAGATGCAGATCCATTTATCAAATTTGCATTAGGAGAAAATGTAAAGCAATCTAACTGGGGAAGTTTTTCCAGATTTCCTCAAACCCGTATGGGAGTAGAACAAGTATTCATAGATTACTTCCAACGAGCAAAAGAGTATGGAAAGCAGTGGGACGATTACAATACTCTTCCAAAAAAAGCAAAAGTAAAAACGAAAGCACCTCGTTACGATATTGAGATGGAAGTACTTTTGCAAATCTTAAAAGGAGAACGATTTATTTCAAGTCACTCATATGTCCAATCTGAAATTAATATGCTAATGAAAGTTGCAGAAAGCTTTGGTTTTAGAATCAATACTTTCACTCATATTCTTGAAGGATATAAAGTGGCTGATAAAATGGCTGAGCACGGAGTTGGAGGTTCTACTTTTTCAGACTGGTGGGCCTATAAAAATGAGGTGAAAGACGCTATCCCCTACAACGGAGCCATCATGCATAACGCAGGAGTAACTGTTGCCTTTAACTCTGACGATGCCGAAATGTCAAGACGCTTAAATCAAGAAGCCGCGAAGGCAGTAAAATATGGCGGAATTTCGGAAGAAGATGCCTGGAAGTTTGTCACCCTTAACCCTGCCAAACTATTGCACCTAGACCACCGTATAGGCAGTATCAAAGCAGGAAAAGATGCAGATCTTGTATTATGGTCTGATCACCCGCTTTCCATCTATGCAACAGCAGAAAAAACATTGATCGAAGGAACTGTTTATTACGATGCAGAAACTACAGAAGATCAATTGAAGCGCATCGAAACAGAAAAGCAGCAAATAATCAGTCAGATGTTAATGGCTAAAGAGAATGGAGCTGCTACTCAAAATCCTACCAAAGGAGCCAAGAAGGAATTTACATGTGAAACTTTAGACTAAAAAGACAATGAAAAAATTTATTAAAATACTTATTTTAACTTTGTGGCTTCCTGTAATTGGTCAACAAACACCTGCTAGTACTCAACAAAAATCAATCCTAATAACCAATGCATTTCTTCATATAGGTGACGGGACTACAATTTCAGATGCTGTACTTGGCTTTAAAAACGGTAAAATTACCTTCATAGGTAAGGAGCAAGATGCTCCATCTTTCGATTTAAAAATTGATGCCAAAGGGCAACACCTTTATCCAGGTTTTATAGCTACAAATAGTTCTATTGGTTTGGTAGAAATTGATGCCATTCGTGCCACACGAGATGAAGATGAAATTGGCGATTTTTTGCCTCATATCCGAACCGCCATTGCATATGACGCAGAATCTAAAATAGTTGAAAGCATGCGCCCAAATGGAGTCTTAATTGCTCAGGTTAGTCCAAGAGGAGGACTTATTTCTGGAAGCTCCTCTGTAATGCAACTCGATGCTTGGAATTGGGAAGACGCGATAATCAAAACAGACGAGGGTATTCACCTTAACTGGCCCAATCCTTATTCCAGAGGAAGATCTTGGTTAGGAGAAGACCCTGGATTGAAAACCAATAAAAATTACCTGTCTACTTTAGAAAAAATCAAAATGTTTTTTGAAAATGCTAAAGTGTATGACCCAAATCAAAATCCAGTACATCTTCCTTATCAGGCTATGGAAGGAATTTTTGATGGCTCAAAATCGGTTTATCTTCATGCAGAAGACGAAAAACAAATTGTAGATGGCATTAGCTATCTTAAAAGTCTAGAAATCCAAAAAGTGGTATTAGTTGGTGCAAATGAAGCAACCTCCCAAGTAGATTTTATCAAAAGGCACAATATTCCAGTTATTGCTTCCAGACCTCATCGTCTCCCGGACAATGAAGATGAAGACATTAAGGGAAGTTTTAAATTAGCCGCAAAACTCAATGAGGCTGGTGTTTTAGTCAGTATTGATGTGAGTGGAAGAATGGAACGAATGTATACCAGAAACTTACCATTTTATGCAGGAAGTTTTGCAGCTTATGGGATGGATAAGGAAGAGGCACTGAAACTCATCACTTCTAATCCTTCTAAAATTTTAGGAATTGACAATAGACTTGGAACGCTAACAGTTGGTAAAGATGCCACTTTGTTTCTCTCATTAGGAGATGCATTGGATATGCGCACAAACCAAATCTACAAAGCGTGGATCGAAGGAAGAGAAATTAGTTTAGAAACACATCAAACTGAACTTTGGAAACGATATTCTGATAAATATTCAATCGACAACAAAAACTAAAAGAAATTGGAATCAGTTAATATCCAGGTTATTTCGTTTCTTATTCTCATCTTCCCTAATTTATTTTTTGAATGAAGTTTTACATTTCGCCTGCAATAATTTTATTCTTGTCAATCATAATAGGAATAAACCCATTATCGAGTAGTGCACAAGAATTAGAAAAACGAAGTGTTTTCGTTAAAAAAATTTCGGATAAAATTCAGCTTGACGGAATTTTAGATGAAGTGATTTGGGATCAAGCAGAGATTGCAACAGATTTTTGGCAAATGTTCCCTACAGATTCTTTGCGATCAACCAATACTACAACTGTAAAATTATTATATGATGACACCCATATTTATATTGGTGCCAAAGCCATAGGAATTGGAGCTGATTTTATGGTGAGTTCATTAAAAAGGGACTTCAGTGCTCGATCCAATGACAACGTAACCTTTCTTTTTGATACTTTCAGAGATGGACAAAATGCATTCTTATTTGGAGTAAACGCATACGGCGTCCAAAGAGAAGGTTTGATTTCAGACAGAGGAGTCGCTATTTCTGGTTTTAATTTAACATGGGACATTAAATGGCTAGCTGAAAGTACAATAAATGGAGACTCTTTTACTATTGAAATTGCTATACCGCTGAATTCAACAAAGTATCCTGAAGGAAGTCAGCGTTGGGGGTTCCAGTCCTATCGCTACGATATGCAAAGCAATGAAAGAAGTTCCTGGTCACCTGTTCCACAAAATCAAATACCAGTAAATCTAGGCTTTCTAGGAGAACTTGTTTTTGAAAAACCTTTGTCCAAAAATAAAACTCCTTTATATCTTATTCCCTATACCAATATTCTCTCTTCTAATGATTTTAGTGCAAATCCTACCAGCAACTCTATCACTCTAGGAGGTGATCTCAAAATTGCGGTTGGAAACGGTTTAAATTTAGATGTTACACTGAATCCTGATTTTTCAAATGTAGAAGTTGATAATATCATTACTAATCTCACTCGCTTTGAAATTTCACTACCTGAAAAACGTCAATTTTTTATAGATAACGGTGATCTGTTTGGCAACTTTGGGGGAAGTAGAGAAGCAATCCCTTTTTTTTCTAGACGTATTGGAATTGCCAAAGATCCAGATGGAAATACAATTCAAAATAATATATTAGGTGGTATCAGATTGAGCGGAAAGCTAGATGAAAACTGGCGTATCGGCTTTTTAAGCATTCAAAATCAAGAAGACTTAAATAATCAAATTACTTCCAATAACAACGCAATGTTTGCATTACAAAGAAAGATTTTTAATCAATCTCAAATAGGTGTATTCATCGTCAATAGAGAAAGTGTAAAAGATTATGAATTTCTAAAAGATGAAGATCGTTACAACAGAGTAATTGGATTAGACTACAACTTAAATTCTGCAAATAATAGATGGACTGGAAAATTTTATACCCATAAATCCTTTCAACCCGATGATAATGAGGGGAATCTTTCTTCTGGAGGATCAATAGCATACAACACACGTATTTGGCAATTCTCATCAAAATTGATTTATGTAGATCAAGATTTTCGTTCTGATTTGGGTTTTATTCCCCGTTCAGGAATTATTAAAACTGGGATTTCAGGGGGACGCACTTTCTATCCCAAAAAAGGGAAAATAAATTCGCATAGTATTCAGCTATCAGATTACAGTTGGTATCAAAAAAGTTTAGATTACCAAAAGACAGATCATAATAGGAGGCTTGAATACACTATGGAGTTAAAAAAACAGGACCAACTTGCTTTTACTATCAGAGACCAATATATCTTTTTGTCCAGTGCGTTTGATCCCACTCGCTCAGAAAATGGAATCCCCTTACCCAGCGATGAAGGGTATAATTTTAATGAATGGTCTTTGGAATACCAGTCCAATGTTGCACGTTTATTCAATTTTTCTTCAGAAGTTTCCTATGGCTCATTTTTTAATGGGACACGTTTTTCTGTAAAAGGAACTACCCAATTTCGAGTACAACCCAAACTTGCCATGAGCTTACTTTGGGATTATAATCAAATTCGTCTTCCTAATCCGTATCCATCAGCTAACATCATCTTAGTAAGTCCTAAAATTGAATTAACGCTGAATAAAAAACTCTTTTGGTCCACTTTAGTTCAGTACAGTAATCAGACCGAGAATTTAGGAATCAACTCCAGACTTCAATGGCGATTTGCTCCTCTTTCAGATCTGTTTTTAGTTTATAATGACAACTATTATACTCGAGAATTTGGCCCTGTATATCGGTCCATAAATCTTAAACTAACTTACTGGTTAAGTTTATAAAAAAAGACCCGTTAAACGGGTCTTTAATTTAATTCCAAACGATCCTACAATCTTAGGATGCATTTTGCTTTTTAATCAAATTCAGCGCAGAGCCTTCTCTAAACCAATCAATTTGCTGATCGTTATAGGTATGATTCGCTATTAAATGATCCTTAGAACCATCTGAATGGACAAGCTCAATGGTTAATGTTTTCCCAGGTGCAAAATCAGCTAAATCTATAAAATTGAAGATATCATCTTCTTGGATTAGATCATAATCTGATTCTTGAGCAAAGGTTATTCCTAACATCCCTTGCTTTTTCAAGTTGGTCTCATGAATTCGAGCAAAAGATTTTACAAGAACTACTTTTACACCCAGGTGTCTAGGCTCCATAGCGGCATGTTCTCTAGAAGAACCTTCTCCATAATTGTGATCACCTACAACCACCGTTTCAATTCCTGCAGCTTTGTATTCTCTTTGCACATCGGGTACACCGCCGTAATCTCCTGTCAATTGATTCTTGACAAAATTGGTTTTTTGATTAAATGCATTGACAGCACCTATCAAACAGTTATTAGAAATATTATCCAAATGTCCTCTGTAACGTAACCATGGACCTGCCATTGAAATATGATCCGTAGTACATTTTCCATGCGCTTTGATTAATAACTTTGCTCCCATTAAATTAGCACCATCCCATTGAGAAAATGGAGTTAAAAGTTGTAAGCGTTCCGAATCAGGTTTTACGATGACTTCAACAGCGGAACTGTCTTCTTCTGGGGCAAGGTAGCCATTATCCTCTACATCAAATCCTTGAGGAGGAAGTTCTATCCCTTGAGGAGGATCTAGTCGAACCTCTTCTCCTGCTTCATTAATTAAGCTATCAGTAATTGGGTTAAAATCTAATCTTCCTGAGATAGCAACAGCTGCAACCATTTCTGGAGAAGCTACAAAAGCATGAGTATTAGGGTTTCCATCAGCACGTTTAGAAAAGTTTCTATTAAACGAATGAATAATGGAATTCGCTTCTTGCTTATCGGCACCCTCTCTGGCCCATTGACCAATACAAGGCCCACAGGCATTTGTAAAAATCTTTGCGTTTAAGTCTTCAAAAATTGAAAGTAAACCATCACGCTCAGCAGTAAAGCGAACTTGCTCAGAACCAGGGTTGATTCCAAATTCAGCCTTCGTTTTTAAGTTTTTAGCTACCGCTTGTTTTGCTATTGAAGCAGCACGAGATAAATCCTCGTAAGAGGAATTTGTACAAGAACCTATCAGTCCCCATTCTACTTGTAACGGCCATCCGCTAGCTTTTGCAACCTCTTTCATCTCTGCTACAGGCGTTGCTAAATCAGGAGTAAAAGGTCCGTTTATATGTGGTGTTAGTGTATCTAAATCGATCTCAATAACTTCATCAAAATACTTTTCAGGATCAGCATAGACTTCAGGGTCAGCAGTTAAGTGTTCTTTAACTTCGTTTGCCGCATCTGCTACATCATCTCTGCCAGTTGCTCTAAGATATCGCTCCATAGAGGAATCATATCCAAATGTAGAAGTAGTTGCACCAACTTCAGCTCCCATATTACAAATTGTACCTTTCCCAGTACAGGACATTGACGCTGCACCCTCACCAAAATACTCAATGATTGCACCCGTTCCTCCCTTTACAGTGAGGATACCTGCAACTTTTAAAATAACATCTTTAGGAGCCGTCCAACCGTTTAATTTTCCTGTAAGTTTTACTCCTATAAGTTTTGGAAACTTTAATTCCCAAGCCATATCTGCCATGACATCTACAGCATCAGCACCACCAACTCCAATGGCTACCATTCCAAGGCCACCTGCATTAACAGTGTGTGAATCCGTTCCAATCATCATTCCCCCTGGGAATGCATAATTTTCAAGAACTACTTGGTGTATAATACCGGCTCCTGGTTTCCAAAATCCTATTCCGTATTTGTTAGATACAGATTCTAAAAAATCGAATACCTCTGCTGAAGCACTGTTAGCAGTTTTTAAGTCCTTAGTTGCTCCTTCTTTCGCTTGAATCAAGTGATCACAGTGAACTGTAGTAGGTACTGCTACTTTAGCTTTTCCAGATTGCATAAACTGCAACAATGCCATTTGAGCAGTTGCATCTTGACATGCAATACGATCTGGAGCAAAATCAACATAGTCTTTCCCTCTTTCAAAAGTATTTTTTGCTGGAGTATCCCATAAATGAGAGTACAAAATCTTTTCTGTAGCGGTTAAAGGTTTGCTTGTTAATTTTCTTGCTTGTTCTACACGCTCTGGAAGCCGGCTGTAAACCTGCTTTATCATCTCGATATCAAAGGCCATATTAGTGGATTTAAATTCGTCGTAAAATTAGAAAAATAAACAGTAGTTTTTAACTTTTAGTTTCAAGGATTTAAAAAGAATTTCGACAATCAAAATTCAATTCGTTATTACAAATTCCATTTTAACTGAATATTTAAAGCGCTACGTTTAAGAGCTGACCACTTAACTGTATGAGTCTCAGTTCTGCAAGTTTCGCCTGATATTTTGCAGCTGCTCTTTGGATTTGTGCATTTCGCAAATTAATCTGAGCTTGTCTAAATTCAATTGCTGTTATAGAACCCAATCTGTATTGTGCCTGAGAACGTTCAAAATTATAAGTGCCTGTTTCCACCTGCTTGTCTTGAATCTCAAAAATTTTTATAGCGTTTTTATAACTCTGTTTTGCATTGATTATATCCCGTTCAAAAGTCAATTGAATTTCTTGTTCCTGAAGCGTTTGATTTTCATAGGTGATTTTTGCATTTTTAACTTGAGTAATCGTTCTCCCTCCATCGAATAAATTCCATGTTAAATTCGCTCCAACCCCCAAAGAGAATGTTGTATTATTTGTACCAGGGAAAAAGGCCGATGCTGGGCTTTGATTTAAATTCCAACCGTAAGAACCTACAAGTCCAAGAGTTGGTAAATATCCAGATTGGCTTACCTTGATATCATACGCATTTATTTGTTTAAAGCTTTTTTGCTGTAAAAGATCAACATTAAACTGAGGTGCTGTTTCTATCCACTGAGATATTTGAATTTCAGGGGTAAAAATAACTTGCGTATCCACTCTAAAATCTTGCTCAATTGGCAGGTTTAAAATTAAGTTAAGATCCCTTTTAGCATTATCTAACTCTTGCTTTGTTTGAAGTAAATTTATACTATCATTTGTTACGTCAACTTGTGCATTAAGCACCGCAAGTTTATTCGTCTGACCAAATGAAAATGAACTCTCAGCGCGTTTTTGTCTGTCTTTGGAAACGGCTAATGCTTGTTCCAAATTAGCAGTAGCCTCTGATAATTGAGCTACGTTAAAATACACACTAAATAATTGTAAAATGGTCTGCTCTATGGTTTGTCGAAGTTGTAATTCGCTTAAAGCATATTGCTCTTTCAATCTTTTATATATGTATTTTCGTCCGAATCCATCAAAAAGTGTATAATTAAGATTGACCCCTGCATTAAACCGTTTTGATTCTTGGTCGTTTAAATTGGCATTGGGTCTTTGACTTCCATCTTCCAGAAACTGTCCAGGAAATTCGATCTCAGAATCCGAAGCATTCAAAGTACTACCCCCTAAAATTGAAACGGTAGGCAAGTATCCAGAATTGAGAATTTCGCTATTATTTTTTACGATTTCATTTGCATTTTTGGACATCTGAATCCCAAAATTATTTTCTAATGCCAAGGCTAAGGCTGCCTCTCTAGACAAAAGGTCTTGGGCATAAACTCCTGAAAAGCTCAAGCATATCAAAACTAGAATAGTTTGGATTTTTTTCATAATTATTTTGTGTTTGATCCTTCTATTTCCTTCATTTTTTCTTCATCTCTTTTTTCCAAAAGTGGACGTTCTACCAATTCTTTAGATGGAAAATTACCAGTGGTTAACCACTTTATGTAAACTTTAATTTGATTACTGTAGGATAAAAAGACAGGGAGTACTATCAGCGTCAGTAAAGTAGCAAAGGTAATTCCGTAAGAAACTGAAATTGCCATGGGTTTAAGAAACTGAGCTTGCCTACTTTTTTCTAATAATAATGGGGCCAATCCTGCTACGGTAGTTACAGAAGTTAAAAAAATTGCTCTAAACCTAGATTTTCCAGCGTTTAACAAAGCATCATCAAAAGTCATACCCTCTCTTAGGTTATTATTAAATTTTCCAATAAGCACCAGACCGTCATTTACCATAATACCTATAAGAGCAATAATCCCCAAAATTGATAGGATATTTAAAGGGAAATTATGAATCCAATGTCCCCAAGCAACTCCTGTAATGCTTAATGGTACTAGGAGAATAAGTAAAATGGGCTGCGAAAAACTCCTGAAAGTAAAGGCAATTGTCATGTAAATCAGAATTAAGATTGGAATACCAGCTGAAGCTAAGGATGCTGATAACTTTGAAGCTTCCCGGTTTTGTCCCTCATATGATGCGCTAATTGTAGGGTATTTAGCTTGTAACTGAGGTACGATATTCTCTCTTATATCGCTCATAATATCAGTCGCAGAAGTGTTTTGAGTGTCTTTAATATCGGCAGATACTTGTATTTCTCTTCGACCATCTAAATGATTAATGGAAACTTCTCCTCGTTCTACAGTATAATAAGCAATCTCTTTAAGAGGAACACGCTCACCATTAGGTAAGTTAATTTTCATGTCTTCTAACTGTGTGATGGATGAGCGGTCTTCTTTGTTGTAACGAACCCAAACTCTAATTTCATCCTGACCTCTTTGGAAACGTTGTGCCTGTACTCCAAAAAAACCAGATCGAACTTGACTAATAATGTATTGTAAATCCAAACCTAAAGCATACCCATTATCATTTAGTTGTATGGTTATCTCTTTAATACCTGCGGGATCATTATCTGTTACATCTTTTAATAAGGCATTCGAAAGCAGCAGCTGTTTCAATTCATTTTTAGCTGCTTTTAATTCTTCAATATTATTGGATAAGAATGATACAGACACTGGACTACCTCCAAAGTTATTTCCAGATCCAAAGACGATGCTCTCTGCTCCAATTACTGGTCCTACCAATTCTGCTAGTCGAGATGAAACGATGTTTGCACGGATCACATCTGGCCGCTCTTCACCCGGAAGCATGTTCATTGTTAAACTAGCTCGTGATGAACCATTCCCTAGAGTCTTTATTGTATTTACAAAGAGCGTTTTCCCAGTACCCTTTAAATACTTTTCATTCAACTCTTGTTCTACGATTTTTGATTTTTCCTCTATCAAACTGATGATTGAGTCTGTAATTTTTTCATTTGTACCATTAGGCATTGTGAGGGTAACCTGTACACGATCGCTTGCAATATTTGGAAAGAATGAAGTCCTTACTATTCCACCGCCTATTGAGCCAATTGTGAGACTCAAAGTAGCAATAAATAATGCCAATGTTAAAAAACGATTTTGCAATGTAAATTCAAAAACGGGAGCATAAATACGATCACGCATAAACTGCATCATGGAATCTCCAAGTCTGTTGATTGCTCTTAATTTAGCAAAAGTTTTTGCTAGCAAAGTTTTTGGCTCTTTTCTGTGCTTGGTCAACGCTTTTGAATGAGCTAAGTGTGCCGGTAAAATAATAAGGGCTTCTACTAAAGAAACGACTAAAGTTAAAATAACCACTACTGAAACTTCCCCAAAAAATTCACCAATTCTACTGTCTAAGAACAGGAATAATGAAAATGCTAAAACGGTTGTAATAATTGCAGAAACTACTGGTGGGATGACTTCTAAAACACCATCTAAAGCTGCTTTAAAAGGACTCTTCCCTTTTTCGTAATGTTGATATATATTTTCGGCAATTACAATCCCGTCATCAACCAAAATTCCAATAACAATAATCATTCCGAATAAAGAGAGTACATTGATCGTTACATCAAACATTGGGGCAAAAATAAACATCCCCAAAAAAGCAATCGGTAATCCAAAAGCAACCCAAAATGCTAAGCGTGTGTTTAGAAAAAGTGATAGGAAAATCAATACCAAGAGCATTCCTTGAAGTGCATTTTTCACTAATAACTCCGTCCTTTCATTTAATAAAATAGATTGATCACTAAGAATTTCAATCTGAAGATTCTGTCTTTCCGCATTGAATGTTTCTACATAAGCTTTTATTTTATCTGCTGATGTCAATAAATCTTCGGTATTGGTAGAACTTACGCTAACATTTACAGCGATGTTCCCATCTATGAAAGAGCCGTTAGGAGTTTCTGAAAATCGGTCTTTTACTTCAGCTATATCACCCAGTCTGATTAAGGTCCCGTCGGGCTGAGAAGCAACAATAATTTG
>Ga0213868_10000923_pt1 | contig 28613 bp, 28 predicted proteins | sample PICome_9_FD_160087 | JGI IMG/M metagenome (GOLD analysis project Ga0213868, IMG submission 160087) | Coastal seawater microbial communities near Pivers Island, North Carolina, United States - PICO127 | ecosystem: Environmental > Aquatic > Marine > Coastal | place: USA: North Carolina... | reverse complement strand
CATGGGAACGGCCTTGTTGGCAAGTGCGACATTCTCGCTCCTATTCGCCAGCAACCGAGGGCCGGTATGGGGGTGGAGGGACCCGGTCGTGATCATGCTGTTCATCGCCGTCCCCGTTCTGTGTCTGCTCTTCGTTCTCCAGGAACGGAAGGCACCAACGCCACTCATTCCGCTGGCGTATTTTCGCGAGCGAAACTTCGCCCTGCCGATGATTATCCAGTTCTTCACCAACGTGGCCTACATGGGGTCTGGTTTTGTGCTGGCGCCGCTGTTTCTCATCACGGTGCTTGACTACGGCCCGACAAAGGCCGCCTATCTCATCACCGCGCGCCCGCTGTTCTTCGGGTTGGCGGGGCCGATCGTCGGCATTGCCGGGGCTGCCCTTGGCGAGCGCCGCCTCTCCGTCACCGGGGCGCTACTGATCGTTACTTCTGCCGTCGGCCTAACGCATTACGACATCGATACATCTGATCCATTCATTTTTCTCACGCTGGGTGTTGCCGGGCTCGGACTTGGGCTCATGACGCCGGCTATGACCACGGCCATGACCAACGCGGTGCATCCGTCAGATATCGCTATGGCCAGTGGCGCTCAGCAGATGATGCGCCAACTGGGCACCACGGTCGGCATCGGTGTTATCGCCTCAATCCAAGTCGCCACCGAACCACAGTTGGGCCTCGTAGGTTCTTTCCGCCAGGCATTCATCGTCAGCGCAGCGATCGCCTCAATCGGCGTCATTGGTTCGGTTGGCATGAGGAACACCAGCGGTGCCCACGGCTCTCACGCCGCCGACCAGCGATAACCAGCAGTCTGTCGTCTCAGCTTGGTCCTGACTGTGCACCACGCACCAGACGCCCCGGCCGCTCACCCGTAAACTCGCCGTCGGCCATGGTCTCGATACCGAGCACGAACGTATGGCGATATCCCTCGGCTCGCTGGATCAGCCGTTTGCCGCCAGCCGGCAGATCGAAGACGAGTTCGGGGCGCCCGACCGACAATGCTCCATGGTCAACGATGTTGATGTCGGCCCTATAGCCAGGTTGGACAAGACCTCGATCGAACAGGCCATAGGTCTCGGCCGTGCGCCGAGTCTGCTTGTTCACAACGAACTCAAGTGGCAGCTTCTCGCCTCGGGTACGGTCCCGAGTCCAATGACTCAACAGGTACGTCGGGTACGACGCATCGCAGATTGTGCCGACATGCGCACCGGCATCGCCGATTCCACAGATGGTGAATGGATCCGCGAGCATCTCTCGGATGTCTTCCAGGTCACCGTTGAAGTAGTTCTCGAACGGATACAGCAGCAGCGATGATCCATCTCCCGAGGACAACAGGTCGAGCAGGAGCAGCCATGGATCCACGCCCATCTCGGCGGCGCGAATCGCAATTGCAGTCGCTGGATCGGGCTCGTAATCCAGGCTCTCGTCCATCTCATAGGAGCGCGTCAGGGCATAGTCCATCCATGTGGTGTGCTCGTCTCGAGGCCGATCGGCGACCAAGGTTCGCCGAAGCGACTCGTCGGTACGCATGAGAAGTGCCCGTTCGGCCAACGGAAGATGAGCGATTGCTTCGTAGGCCGGGTTCGTGCGGAATGGATTCACGGTGGCATCGAGTCCGAGCATGACGCCGATTGGCCGACAGCCGACCTGACCTGTGGCAGCGATCCCGGCGGCGTTGGCACTGTGAATGTCGTCTCGGGTCACTTTCCACAACTCAGGATCGTTGTCGACCTGCAACAGAAGCACCGACAACGGTCGGCCGGACAACTCGGCGGCCTGTCGAAGATGCTCGAACTCGCCGGGGCCAAAGTCCGAATTCACCTGCAACACACCCGCGTCAGCTTCCCGCATCGCCTGAGCGATGGCCGCGAGTTCCGGATCACCGGCGGTAAGGCTTGGCGTGAGGCGACCATCGGCGGCCTTGTGTTTGGTCGTTCGACTCGTCGAGATGCCAAGCGCACCCGCGGCTAAAGCTTCCTGGGCCAAACGACGCAGTTCATCGAGCTCAGTCTGTGTCGGCGCCTCAGTGTGATCTGCGCCTCGTTCCCCCATCACGAAAAAACGCAGGGCGCCGTGGGGCAACTGGGCTCCGATATCCATGACCCGGCTGGTCGCTTCGAGGGCATCGAGGTACTCCGGATAACTCTCCCAAGTGAAGTCGATTCCCTCGGACAAAACCGACTCGGGAATGTCTTCGACACCCTCCATCAGGTTGATGAGGTAACCCTCGCTGCCTCGGCGAACCGGAGCGAAACCTACACCACAGTTTCCAAATACGGCGGTGGTAACGCCGTGCCACGACGACGGTGTCATGTCGGGATCCCACGTCGCTTGGCCGTCGTAGTGGGTGTGGACGTCCACCCATCCCGGGAGCACCAGGTGGCCCTCGGCATCGACCGTCCGCGCTGCTGAGCCCTCGACCTCACCTACCGCGGTAATCACACCGTTGGTCACTGCCACATCAGCAAGCTGGCGGTCTGCCCCACTTCCATCGACGACCGTGCCGTTGCGGATTACGAGATCATGCATACCTTCGACCCTACTTCTGACCCCACTGCGGTGACCGAACCGGCCGCCCCAGCCGATCGAGGCGACCATTCGATGGGACCGTTCGTGGTTCACGAGCCGTATGTCAGACTACGGAGCATGATCACTTCGATGAATTCTGGGCCTGCACGAACCCAGCACCCAGTTGGTACCGCCCGAGGAGTACCAGCCACGTGAACGAACCGCGTTTCGAAGGCCGGGTGGCCGTCGTCACCGGCGGCACGACCGGCATCGGCCGGGCCACAGTGGAACGGCTTCATGCCGAGGGTGCATCGGTCATCTTCTGTGGCCGACGCCAACAAGTGGGTGATGACCTTGCTGCAACCTTGGCTTCTGATCGTGCCGTGTTCGTCGCCGCCGACGTGACTGTCCGCAACGACCTCGAGCACCTGTACGACACGTGCCAAGAACGTTTCGGTCGACTCGATGTTGTCGTCAACAACGCTGGCAATGTTGTTGTAGGTCCCACGCTAAAACTGAAACCTGAGCAATGGCGGCGCACGATTGCACTCAACCTCGATGCGGTATTTGACAGCTGCCAGCTCGCGCTGCCGCAGTTGCAGTCCACCATCAATTCGGGCAAGGCCAGCGGGGCATCAATCGTTAATGTCGCATCACTCGATGCGGTCCGTGGCGACCGAGGTTTTGCTGCCTACAACGCTGCCAAAGCCGGCGTTGCCAACTTCACCCGGTCGCTCGCGCTTGAGTTCGGCCCAGAGGGCATCAGGTCGAACACCGTTTCACCTGGTGCGGTCGACACTCCACTCACCACGATGACCACCAGCAACCCCACAGCAGCGGCTGCGTTCGAATCAGCGATCCCGCTCGGACGGTTTGGAGCGCCACACGAGGTAGCGGCAGCCATTGCGTTTCTCGCTGCCGACGAGGCCAGCTTCATCAATGGTGCCAACCTGCTGGTTGACGGAGGGGTGACCGCTGGTACAGGTCACCCTGATGTGCTGGCCCTCTTCGACATGCAGTAGATTCGCCAATCGTGGGCACATTATCGGGTCTGAAGATCGTCGAACTGTTCTGTATCGGCCCGGGGCCATTCGCTGGAATGTTGCTCTCGGACATGGGGGCCGACGTGCTTCTCGTGGACCGGCCGGTAGAACCCGACTGGGGGTATCCCGATTACCCGCACCGTTTCTTGTACCGAAACCGGCGCTCAGTACAGGTTGATCTCCAGACGCCCGAAGGTGTGGAAGCCGTGCTGGACCTCGTCGAGAAAGCCGACGGGCTGATCGAGGGCTTCCGACCGGGTGTTGCGGAACGGCTGGGACTCGGCCCCGACGAGTGTCTGGCCCGTAACCCCAAGCTCGTCTACGGGCGAATGAGTGGTTATGGACAGACTGGACCTCTGGCCCAGCGGGCCGGATTCGACCTCAACTTCCTCTCGCTCACCGGCGCGCTTTGGGCTATCGGCGAGGCCGACCGGCCACCAGTCCCCCCACTCATTTTGGCTGGCGACTTCGGCGGAGGCGGCGCGTTTTTGGCGCTCGGCATGGTGTCGGCGATGTGGGAAGCGTCGAGATCCGGACAGGGGCAAGTTGTCGACGCTGCGATCGTCGATGGAGCGCTCAACCTAATGGCGTATACCTACGGCAATCTCGAAGGCGGCACGTGGAACCCCGAACGTCAGTCGAATCTCATCGATGGCGGAGACTGGCGGTACTGCGTCTACACCTGCTCCGACGGCCGGTTCGTATCGCTCGCCGTCATCCACCCGAAGTTCCTCGACAACTTCTTGGCCAAGGCCGATGTACAACTACCTGTCGAACTCGGCGACCCTGCGGATGTCGCCAACTGGCCTACCTATCGCCAATGGATGGCTCAGGTGATCGCGGCACGGACTCGCAACGAGTGGGTTGAACTGTTCGACGCAGACGACGACTGTGTCCAGCCAGTTCTTGACCTGGTCGAAGCACCAAACCATCCGCATCTCCAAGCACGCGAGTCGTTCACCGAAATTGGTGGCACGACCCAGCCATCCCCCGCTCCCCGCTTCAGCCGCACACCTTCCGAGATCACCCGGCTGAGTCCGAGCCCGGGCGAAGGTGCCGGAGACGTTCTCCGAGACTGGGGCTTTTCCGACGCCGATATTGCCAGAATCGCGACACCAGTTACTGCGACACGGGCCACTGAGGAAGACTGACGATGCGAGCATGGCGAGTAAACGAACTCGGTCACCCAACCACTGCCTTGAGCTTGGAGGACATTCCCAGCCCCGAGCCTGCGGCAGGCGAAGTGCGCATTCGGGTCGAAGCCACCACCGTGAACTTCGCGGACATCTTGGTGTGCCAAGGCATCTACCAGGACAGGCCAGGGGTGCCATTAACGCCTGGAACAGAGTCGTGCGGGATCATTCAGGCCGTTGGGCCCGGCGTCGATCTTGCTATTGGTACTCGGGTAGCGGGGATGACCAACATGAAACACGGCGGGTTCGCCGAAGAGGCATTGGTCAAAGCAGCCACCGCGCTGGTCATGCCCGACGATCTCGAGGCAGCCGACGCAACCGTCTTGTACTCGACCTTTCAAACCGCCCACGTGGGTCTATTCCATCGCTGCAATCTTGAAGCGGGAGATTGGGTCGTAATACTGGGTGCATCAAGCGGTGTCGGAGCGGCTGCAGTCCAGCTGGCCTCCGCCCGTGGCGCTCGGGTGATCGCTACCGCAGGCGGCGAGGCGAAGCGGGCGCATTGTCGGACACTCGGAGCAGAGATCACCGTCGACTCGACTGGCGACGGTGCTGCCGATGCGCTGTACGAAGCGGCAATGCAGGCAACAGACGGCGCCGGTGTAAACGTTGCGTTCGACCCAGTCGGTGGGCCATTGGGCGAGGTGACACGACGACTCATGGGTTTCGAAGGCCAACTGGTCGTTATCGGCTTCACCTCAGGCTCTATTCCCAGCTACCCGGCCAATCATGTCCTGGTCAAGAACTACACGGTGCACGGCATGGCGTGGGCCGAATATGCGGCACGTCGACGGTCGGTGATCGAAGCCGCCCACGACGACATCCTTGACCTCTTCCACCAAGGACGCATCCGCACCGATGTCGAAACTATTGCGCTCGATGCTCTTCCTGAAGCACTCGCTGCCCTCGAAGCCCGCACGGTGACTGGCCGCCTAGCGCTGGTGCCGTAATCGACTGCTAATGCTTCATCCATGAGGCTCGAACTAACCATCCTCGGAACCGCAAGCGGCGCGCCGACCCGAGAACGTGGCCAAGGCGGATATGTGCTTCGTTGGGATGACGAACTGGTGCTCTTTGACCCCGGGGAAGGATGCCAACGCCAACTCCTGATGGCAGGAATCCCGCCCGCACGAATTTCACGAGTCTGTATCACCCACTTTCACGGTGACCATTGTCAGGGCCTACCCGGACTTACTGAGTCTCATGCTCTATCGACGGATCGACCACTGGTGCTCCACTATCACGCGCCAGAAGCGGGCTATATCGATCACCTGCTCTCCGGGACTGCAATCGACTTCGACCGCCACATCGACCATCAGCCGATGGTCGCTAGTCAGGCGATCACAACCCCCCGGTTCGTGCTGTCGTGTCGTGATCTAGACCATCCAGAACCTGCGATCGGTTACCGCCTCGAACAGGCCGGGGCGTTCCACATAGAGCCAACAAGGGCCGAGGGTCTTGGTCTGAGTGGCGAACAACTCGGCGAGCTGACCGAACAAGGCGTAGTTCACCAACCTCAGCAGACCGTGAGATTCGAGGACGTGGCCGTGTATCGCAAAGGAACCACTGCCGCCTTTGTCATGGATACCGCACCGTGTGAGGGCGCCACCTCGCTCGCATTGGACGCTGATCTGTTGATTTGTGAGTCGACCTTCCTCGAGAGTGAAGCCGACCTTGCTGCAGACCATGGCCACCTGACTGCGGCCCGGGCCGGATTGCTGGCCAAGGATGGAGGCGTCGGGCTACTGGTGTTGTCGCACTACTCCCAACGTTATGACGACGTTGCAGCGTTCGAGATCGAGGCCCGGGCTCACTTCACCGACACCATCGCAGCCGAAGACCTCCAGACAATCATCTACGACGCCAAGACACGCCAGCTGATCTCGTCATGAGAGCCGCTATCGAGAGTCGATCAACCGCAGATCTCCCAGGCGCGCCCACAGTGTGATCTACTGCTCTGGTTTCCGCACCCTCCGGACCGGCACGCTGAATCGCGTTCGAGCACATCCGGTTCGCTCATCAGGGTTCGGCGCATCGGAGACACATGGCCGACAAACGACTTCCACCGGGTCACGCTCCATGGGACGGTGCCAACGGCTTCCGCATCGGAGCGCTGACCGGTGCAGCGGCAGGAATCGGCATGGCCTTCTTCACCGGCGTCGGTGGCTTCTGGTTCGTGGTGCCTTCGGCCGCAGTCGGCGGTTTGGTTGGCTACAAGACGGCGAATCGGCGGCCGTGAGGCGTCGGCCATGCACGTGACGTGTGCCGTAGCCCGGAACGCTTTACCGAGCGGCAGTCGAAAAAGAAGGGCACGATACGTTGCAAAGAGCTTGCCGAGCGTCGCGTTCAGACCAGTGCGCCACGGGGTTGCCGTCAGAGAAGATCCGAGTAGAACTCGTGGCCGTGATGACGGTTGACGCGGTCCGGTCAAGTTTCTAGACCGGCATTGGCCGCAACTCCGGTACACGATTGGCGAGTGATGATCGACCACTCGGCGTTTACACGCCGTGAACAAGCTGTTTCGCCGGAGGTACAGGACACTCGCCCTATTCTGATCGGGTCGGTGCGACTAGCCTTTCGTCAGCGAACGTTCGGGGGGAACATGGCGTGCGATTCTGCCATTGACATAGCAATGAAGAATGAAGCCATGAAGATCGCTGTTGTGGGAACTGGAGCCATGGGCTCGGTCTATGCCGTGCTGTTCGCCGAAGCGGGCCACGATGTGTGGGCCATCGATATGTGGCCCGAACACGTCGATGTGATCAATCGTGATGGGCTCAAGCTCACGGGGTTCACCGGTGATCGTACAGTCGAGGTCAAGGCCAGCATCTCGGTCGACGACGCCGGTTCATGCGATATGTATGTACTTGCGACCAAGGTTGATGGTGTCGGCCCAGCCGCCCAGGCGATTGCGCCGCTACTAACGCCCGCTGCCACCGTGGTCACCATCCAGAACGGACTCGGCGCAGCGGAGCGCATCTGCGAACACATACCTTCCGAACAGGTGCTACTTGGCGTCGCCCAAGGTTTCGGCGCCCAAATGATGGGAGCTGGACACGCGCACCAAAGCGGCATGCAGATGCTGCGTCTCGGTGAGCTGAACGGCGGCATGACCGACCGACTACAACGAATCGAACAGGTGTGGGCCCAGGCCGGCTTTCCTGTCAAAGCGTTCGGCGACATCGAACAACTCATATGGGAGAAGTTCATCTGCAACGTCGCTGTCGGCGGCCCGTCACTGGTCTCCGGACTCACTATCGGTGAGCTCGTCGCCAGCCAAGACTGGCGACCCGTGGTAATGGGCTGCGCAACCGAAGCCCACAACGTGGCGCTGGCACTCGGTGTCAATGTGACCTATGACGACCCAGTCGCCTACATCGATGCGTTCGTCGCCAAGATGCCGGGGGCAACGCCATCGATGCGCCAGGACTATGAGAACGGTCGACGTAGCGAACTCGATGCCATCAACGCCCAGGTTCCGCTACTGGGTCAACGGATGGGAGTGCCGACCCCCTATAACGACACGATCTGTGCCACCGTGCGCAGCATGGAGACCTCGTTGTAACGGGTGTCGTTGTCTGGGTAGCGGTACGTAGCGCTGCTGAGGCCTGTCAGGACTCGGCTTCATCCGCCGGCTGATGGCGCAACAACGTCATGTCGCCGGCATCGACGAAGACCGGCTGCACTCGCATACCAACACGCACATCACCAGGTTCAATACTCTCGAGCGTCGTGGTGAGCCGAGGTCCCTCGTCGAGTTCAACGACAGCAATGATCGGTGTGGCGACATCGGCAAATGCCGGTGTGGTTGGTTGGCGGGCCACGGTGAAGGTGTACACGGTGCCCTCGCCCGAAACCTCGGTCCACGTGAGTGCAGGCGACAGACAAGCAGCACACCTAACACGGGGGTAAAAGACCCACGAGCTGCAGTCGTCGCAACGTTGAATCTCGACTCGCCGTTTGGCCAACGCGTCCCAGAACGGTTGCGAGGTCGGGGTGGCGACGGGAACGATCGGAGCTGGTCGCATGTCAGCCTCCCTGCAATACAAGAGCCGTTTGTTCGCTAATGATCCCGCCATTGCCTGAGACGAACATCGTGTCCGCACTCGAGAGCTGTCGTTCACCAGCTCGGCCCTGGATCTGGCGCACTGCCTCGACGATATGGATCATGCCCCCAGCTGCTCCCGGTTGACCGAACCCCAGCTGGCCACCGTTGGTATTTATGGGGAAGTTTCCGGCATAGGAAAGATCATGATCGTTCACGAAGGCTGCACCTTGGCCCTTCTCGCAGAAGCCTGCGTCTTCAAGCGTCAACAGCACCGTGATCGTGTAACAATCGTAGAGCTGACAAGCGTCGACCTGGGAACGACTGATTCCAGCCATGGTGAACGCCTGGTCGGCAGCGTGGGCAATCGGGGTGCGGATCATGTCACGGGCGTAGGTATGAGTCTTATACGCGAGCCGCTCGCCAAACCCGGTGACGAACACCGGTCGATGGGGGCAGCGTGCAGCCCGCTCTCGGGAGGTAACGACGATGGCGGTACCGCCCTGGCATGGCATCACGATCTCGAGCACGTGGATCGGGTCAGCCACGACCTTCGAGGCCAGGACGTCGTCAATCGTGATAGGGACATCTCGAAACACCGCATTCGGGGTGGCGTTGGCTGACCGTCGTTGGTCAGCAGCAATCTTTGCCAGGGCTCGCTCGTCCCAGCCAAACTCCGCGGCATATCGCTGAGCGATCATCGCGTATCCGGCATTCTGAGCAACGTTGCCGTGGGGCACATCGAACTCGGCCTGGGGCGATCCCCACTCCATGCTGGAGCTACCTAGGGCGCCCCAATCCATACGCGGACCCTTGGGGTTTGTTGGTCGAGGTCGGGGGCGAGACGGTACGGCACACACCACCACGTTGCACAAGCCAAGTTCGATCGCTGCAGCGGCCCGCCACACTGCGCCCGCAGCGCTGGCACCACCAAGGTCCATGCGCTCGGCAAAGTTCACTTCCCAGCCGCAGTACTCCGCGACGGTCGCCGGCACGAAGTCCTTCGATTCACGCAAGTCGTAGGTGATCAGTCCATCGACCTCGTTAGATGCGATCCCACAATCTGCCAACGCTGTGGCTGCAATCTCGGCCCACTGCTCTACTTGGAACGACCTCGGTCCGCCGAACTTGCGCTCAGATGGCCATTCGGCGAAACCCACGAGAGCGGCATCACCCCGCAAGCCGGTCATGGTGCACACCCGCTCGGTTGTTCAGTGCTGTGTGATGCTTCAATGCTGTGTGACAGCCACGTGGCCATTAGGTCCCTCACCGCGAAGATGGCGTTGCCCAGCCGGTCGGTCGGGTCCGCTCAAACCCTAGTTGAGCGCCGCTCCCCCTTCGGCTGTCGCCCGTACTTCTCGATTGCGCCATGATGGATTCATGAACCAAAAACCCGCTGCGCACATGAGGACTCGCTTCAAGGCGGCACTTGCTGGGCCGGATCCCGTCTTTGCACCGCTCTGTCTTGACCCGTTGGCGGCGCGGTTGGCGTCCGACGCCGGGTTCGCGGCCGGTTATCTCAGTGGCGGTGCACTCGGCTTTCAGTACGCCGTTGGCGAGGCGCTGCTGTCTTACACCGAGATCGCCGACGTAGCGCGCCGGATCACCGCCCGATCGGACCTGCCGCTGATCATCGATGGTGGTGTGGGCTTTGGCGACGCCGTACACACCGCCCGAGCCACCGCACTGTTTGAGGCCACCGGTGCCGTCGCTGTGGAATACGAAGACCAGGTCGCTCCCAAACGTTTGCATCACCACATCGGCGTCGAACATCTCGTGCCCGCAAAGGAAATGGCCAGCAAGATACGCGCCGCGGTCGAGGCTCGCACCGACGACAACTTCCTCATCATCGCCAGGACGGGCGGCTTCCGCCACGAGGGTTTCGAGGCCGGCGTCGCTCGCCTGGAGACATACCGCGATGCTGGCGCTGACATCTTGATGGCGTTCTGCAAGGACGACCATCTGCGAGCTGTGGCCGACCGGTTTCCGGCGATCCCACTGGCGACCATCACCGGGCTGGACCACCACACCAGCGACGAGTGGCAGTCCTTCGGGTGGAAACTGATCATCGACGCATTCACCTCCCAGGCCCTGGCCATCACCCACACCCGTCAGGCATACACATCCTTCGCGTCGACGGGGAAAACCGGCGTCGAAATCGACGGTATGGGTCTTCACAGCGACCTGGTCGAACTCTGCGGCCTCGAACCGTTTCTCGACATCGAACGAAAGACGACCGAAGCCACAACCTGACTAGCTCGGTTGCCGTGTGGCCTGCGCACCCGCTCATCTGCAGATTCGCGACGTCGTTTGCGGATGAAACCGCTGAGCCCAGAAGGGCTAACCTAGGTACAACAAAGGAGCATCCATGCCACGACGTTGCAGTGCACGCGGCACGACATCTCGCCTGAGTGTTCTCTACAATGCACGATCAACCCGGCACGATCAGCCCGGCCACTGCGCTCGTTGTTGGTGCTTCTAACCCTGGTGGCTCTCGCCACTGCATGCAGCGGCACTGCCGTGACCGTCGCCACCGCAACACCTACTGCTGTCGAAGTGCTGGCCACAGCCGAGCCTGACATTGTTGCCCCCACCGTCGAACCCCCGCAACCAACGGCTGAGCCGTCGCCGGTTACGACACCAATACCGACACCTGCGCCAACGCCAGCTCCCGAGCCAACTCCAATTCCCGAGCCAGCTCCTACTGCCGATCCAACCCCGGTGACCGTCGCTCCAGTCACCGCGTGTCAGGCGTACGTAGAGAACTTGGGTGATCTGCTCAGTGCCGCATCTGAGCAACTGTTGGCAAGCGCAGACGTGAGCAGGCAGTTGGGCAATGAGACACTTTCTGAAGCCGATGCAGCTCCGCTGTTTGCAGCTATCGCATCCGAGTTCCAGACCATGACCGATCGGCTGATCGCTCTCGGCGAGCCGCCGGCCCCAACAGCGGAGGCAGGGGCACTTGTCAGTGAAAGCCTTGAGCTGTTCACCTCGGCCTACGAGGCCCAGGCCCAAGGCGCCGAACTAGGCGATGGCACACTCATCGACAAGGGCACCCTCGGCATCAATGCCGGAGCGGAGTTATTGAGTCAGGTAACCGACGCGTTACCCGACTGCACCAGCGGTGGCGATGCCGCCGCAACATCAACCGAGTTCGCAGTGCCCGATGAGACATCGCTCACGATTTTCGTCCGTCTGGCCGAGTCTCTCCTCCGTACCACCGACTCTCCCTATGAGGGGACCTCACTCGACGTCCTGACCCAATCGGCCCACGCGTCGTGCCGGGTTCTGCTAGCCGGAGGTGACGTCAGGTCGGCAATCGAGGCTTCGATCGCTGCCTCGCCGCTGGCTAATCAAACGTTTGGGGCCGCCGAACAGCAATATGTGCTGCTGGTTGTGACCAGGGGCGCCGAATTGTGGTGCCCCACCGTCGTCACCGACAAAGAGGCATTCACCGCCGAGGTCATCACCACCCTCGTCGACGTCTTCTTCGACAGCTAACCAGGAACAAACCAACGATCATCCATGGCAGAGCGGCCTTTCGGTCTCTTTATTGGCGGGGGCGTGGGCGCTCCGTGTTACGTGCGAGGGTCGAAGATAACCCGACCGGTGGTGTTGCGTTCGAACAGATCCTGAAGCGCCGCGGGCAGATCGGCCATGCCGACTGTTTGACTCACGAGCGGATCGATCTTGCCATCGAGAAGGAGTCCATACACCTCGTCGTAGCACTGCCGCAGCGGTTCGGGATCGATGTTGCGGTAACCACCCATATGAACACCGACGACCGAATAGTTCTTGACCAAGACGTGGTTCGCCGGTGCAGATGGAATTCCGCCGCTTGCAAAACCGACGACCAACAGCCGCCCTTCCCATGCCACGAGCCGACGAGCAATATCGAAGTACTCGCCTCCAACGGGGTCGTAGACAACATCGACGCCGCGTCGACCGGTCTCTTCCATCACCCGTTCGTACAGGTCTTCGTTCCTGTAATCAATGGCTACATCGGCACCCAGGTCCAGACACACCTGCATCTTCTCGGGTCCACCTGCCGCAGCGATGACCCGACAGCCATGGGCCTTGGCCATCTGTACCGCTGAGGATCCCACGCCGCCAGCAGCGGCAAGCACCAACACCGACTCCCCGGGCTGCAGGTTGCCCCGTCGATGAAGCGCAAACCACGACGTGCCGTAGGTGACATGCATTGCCACCGCGGTTGCTGTTTCGACGCCGTCGGGCACGATCGTCACGTCGGCTGCGGCAAGAATCGCCTGTTCGCCAAATCCTCCCGATCCGGGCGCAGCCATACCGAGCACCCGTGTACCCACCTCCAGATCGACACCGTCGCCGACGGCATTGATGGTGCCGCCACAACTCATGCCTGGCGTGAAGGGAGTCGGCACCTTCACCTGGTAGGAACCTTGGCACTGCAGAATGTCGGCGAAGTTCAGATCGGCTGCCTCGACCGTGACCCGAACCATGCCCGGACCAGGTTCTGGTGGCTCAACCTCGCCAAGCCGTAGCTCATCCCACGGGTCCCCCAACTCGTGCATCTGCCATGCCTGCATCACATCTCCTGTTCGTTACGAGCGTCTCTGCGCTGCGTCAAGGTTGAGGCTAGTTCCCGCCCCATCTCAGCTTTCGGTTGAGGCCCGACCCTGTCCCTGACCAATCCGCACGAGCGCGCTGTATTGACGTCCGCCAAGCCGGTGGGATTAGGGTCAGTTTGTGGTCACGACGGTGGCCAGGATTGGCGACTGTTATGGCTGCAAGCGACCGAACGCTCGAAGATCACAAGGCATGGATTGCGCAAGTATCCGAGTCGGCGCTTGAGCCAGACCTGCCGATTTGTGATCCGCATCATCACCTGTGGCTTGATAACGGCCACACCGGTTGGCCCTACACGCTCGCCGATTTCCACGACGACACTTCGGCGGGCCACAACATCGTGCGCTCGATCTTCCTCGAGTGCCACGCCGAGTATCTCGATGACGGTCCGGAACATCTTCGGTCAGTCGGCGAAGTCGCCTTCATTGCCGACTTGGCTGAACAGAGTGCGAATTCCGGAAAGACCGAGATCGCTGCGATCATAGGCAACGCTGATCTGGGTCTCGGCCGAGGAGTCGAGGAGGTCCTGGCAGCGCTCGACCAGGCCGGGCGGGGACGTTTCCGAGGTGTGCGGTACACAACAGCCGCCGACGACCATCCGCCGCTGTCCATGTACGACAACGCACCCATGGACAGTTCAGCATTCCTCGACGGTCTGCGAACCGTAGGAGAACTGGGCTACACGTTCGATGCCATGGTGTACCACCCACAGCTTCCGTTGTTGGCCGCTGCAGCCCGAGCCTGTCCTGACACCCCGATCGTTATCGACCATCTCGGAGGGTTTCTAGGAACTGGCCCGTACAAGGATCGCCGAGACGAAATTCTGTCCTTCTGGTACGACGCGATGGCTGAGCTCGCTGCCTTGCCGAATACTTTCCTCAAGACAGGCGGCATCGGCATGCCCATGATGGGCTACCGGTGGGACAAGCAGGCAACGCCGGCAACCTCCGAGGACCTGGCCGAAGTGTGGGCCGAACCCATCCAGCGGGTCATCGAACTGTTCGGCCCCCACCGTTGCATGTTCGAGTCGAACTCCCCGGTCGACCAACGCGGCGCTGGCTACGTCGTTCTCTGGAACGCATACAAGCGCATTGCGGCTGGCTACTCCCCCGACGAGAAACGGTTGCTCTTCCACGACACCGCAGCAACTGCCTACCGCGTACCGCTGGCCGGTTCGGAGTGACCACGAGTTCATAGCTAAACCACGGAGCCTGACGCCCCTGACCTCGGTCTCGATTCCGAGCCGACACCGGCCCTGCAACTACGATCATCACATGTCGAGACGTGATCAAGTCCGAATGACCGACCAGGAAATTGCCGATTTCCTCGCCGAGCCGCACCTGTGCAGGATTGGCACCATCGGGCCGAAACGGCCGGGTGGGGCTCCGAACACGGTGCACCTTGTTGCGATGAATTACGGCTTTCTCGATGGCCTGCCCGCCTTTTGGACCTACAAGAAGGCCCAGAAGACCAAGAACCTCGAGCGAGATCCATCGATCTCCATGCTGGTCGACACGGGGGTGCTGTACCCCGAGTTGAAAGGTGTCTCGATCCAAGGCCGGGGCGAACTCATCTACGACGAGGACGCAGTGCTCGCTCTGGCCGACTCGTTGGCAGAACGTTACGGCCTTCCTGACGACGCTCGTGCCTCGGCCCCCAAACGAGCCGTGGTCCGAGTCATAGCCGACAAGACCATGTCATGGGACCACGCAAAACTCGACGGAAACTACTGAGGTGAGGGCGAACGCCCCCATCTCACCCGGCTAGTGTCACATCTTCGCCCACCCGCTCTCACGCCCTGGAGAACCCATCTTGACGCTTATCAATCACCCGCCAACATCGGAACAGCCCGAAAAGGTCGCCTATCGGAAGCCACAACCATGGGGCATGGTTCCCGACATGGTGGTTCCCGACGCTCTGGGCGAACTCGACGACCGACTCTGGGCCCCCATCGGCCCAGATGCCTGGTCTCGCCCTCTGCATCTGAATCCAACTGCGGGGTTCTATACCCACGTGCTGAAGGTGCAACGCGCTGGCGTGTTTGCGCGTCATCGCCACTCTGGCCAAGTCCACGCTTATGTCTTTAAGGGGAGCTGGCACTACCTCGAACACGACTGGGTCGCCGAAGCCGGCAGTTATGTTTTCGAACCGCCAGGCGAGACCCACACATTGTGCGTCACTGATGGCTGTGAGGAAATGATCACCTTATTTACCGTGCACGGTTCGCTGATGTACGTGGATCCAGACGGCAATCAGGCCGGCTACGACGATGTCTTCACCCGCATGGACAAATACCGGGCTCACTATGAAGAGGTTGGGCTTGGTGGCGACTTCATCAAGCAGTTCATGCGCTAATCCATCCAGCGACGACTCATCCGTTTCCGGTAGACCTCGGCGACGCTACACATCGATACGGAACTCGACGTGTAGCGTCCGCCCTGACCGGAGCTTCGGCTCAGAGTTCGACGACCATCTTGCCGGTGTTGGCACCAGCAAGTAGCCCAATAAACGCATCGCCGGCACTCTCGATGCCGTGCATCACGGTCTCTTCGGCCTTGATGGTGCCATCGGCGAGCCATCCGCCGACCTCGCGGACGAAATCGTCGCGCATATCGGCGTGATCACTCACGATGAACCCACGCAGGTTGAGTCGTTTGCCGATCGCCAGGCTTAGGTTGTTTGGTCCCGGTGCCGGCTCGGTGTTGTTGTACATCGAGATAGCCCCGCAGAGCGCTACTCGGCCGTGCACGTTGAGCGAATGAAGCGCCGCCTGCAAGTGATCACCACCAACGTTGTCGAAGTACACATCGATCCCATCGGGCGCCGCTGCGAACAGCTGCGTGGCCACGGGGCCGGATTTGTAGTTGAAGGCAGTGTCATAACCGAGCTCTTCGGTGAGCCAGGCAACTTTCTCGTCCGAGCCAGCAGAGCCCACAACCAGCGACGCGCCCTTGAGCTTCGCGAGTTGGCCAACAAGCGAGCCGACAGCGCCGGCTGCACCCGACACAAACACCGCATCGCCCTCTTTGAATGATGCGACATCGAGCAGTCCGGCGTACGCAGTCATGCCGGGCATGCCCAGCACACCGAGGTTGGCAGACAACGAGACGCCGTCGACGTTCGCAGCTGGTTGGGCCTGCGAAGCCGGCAGTACAGCGATCTCACGCCAGCCAAGGCCGTGCACGACGTGGTCGCCAACAGCAATGTCGGGCGAGTTTGACTCGATGACTTCACCGACAGCGCCTCCAGCAAGGGGCTCACCGATCTGGAACGGCGGTACATACGACTTTACGTCGTTCATTCGGCCCCGCATGTACGGGTCGACAGACATGAACCGATTAGCGACGACAATCTCGCCGTCTTGAGCAGCAGGAACCTCGGCTTCGACCACCTCAAAATTCTCAGGAACAGGCGCCCCGTTCGGGCGGGAGGCGAGGTTGACGTGGCGAGCACTACGGGTCATGGACAGACCATACCCACGCACGTGCCTACCGTGGTCCGTACGCACCTCCGCCGGGTGTCTCCTGGACAAACGTGTCACCCACACCAAGCTCGGCCTCGTCGGTGCCGCCAAGCTCCTCGACTCGACCATTTGCCCGGCGGATGAAGTCGTGCCCTCGGGCCCCGCTTCCGCCACCGGCCAGACCATAGGGATCGGTCAGCCGGTGGCTTCCAAGCAGAGTCAGTGTCATCGGCTCAAGGAACGCCAGCTCGCGAACTATCCCGTTTCCTCCGAGGTACTCGCCCTTGCCTCCGGAATTGGGTCTTATCGAGAAACTCTCCACCCGCAGCGGAAACCGCCACTCAAGTATTTCTGGATCGGTCAGCCGGGTATTGGTCATATGGCTATGGACAGCACTTGTGCCGTTATGACCGGGCCCGGCACCAGTACCGCCGCAGATGGTCTCGTAGTTCTGGTAGGTGTCGTTGCCGTAGACAACATTGTTGACCGTGCCTTGTGACGAGGCCAGCACACCAAGCGCTCCGAACAACGCATCGGTCACGCATTGGCTCACCTCGGTGTTGCCGGCAATGACGGCGGCCGGGTATTCGGGCGAGAGAATCGAGCGAGGCGGCACGATCACCCGCAGCGGTTCCAGACAACCTTCGTTCAGCGGGATGTCGTCGTCGACGAGGCAGCGGAACACGTACATCACTGCGGCCAAGCACACTGCGGTGGGGGCGTTGTAGTTCCCTTCGAACTGCGGTGAGGTTCCCGTGAAGTCGATCACGGCCTCACGTTTTTCCTGATCAATCTTGATATCGACCTCGACTTGGCAGCCGTTGTCCATCGGATACACGAAATGGCCACCGGTCACGTTGGCCAGCACACGTCGCACCGATTCGGCAGCGTTGTCTTGCACATGTTGCATATAGGCGTGGACGACCTCGAGCCCGAACTTGTCGACCATGCCAAGCACCTCGTGAACGCCCACATTGTTCGCCGCGATCTGCGCCTCAAGGTCGGCCAGGTTCTGATCGACGTTTCGACACGGGTACTGCCCCGAGAGCAGAAGCTCCCGTGTGGCCTGTTCGCGGAGCACACCGTGTTCGACCATAAGGAAGTTGTCGATCAGCACCCCTTCCTCATGAATCGAGGTGCTGTCTGGCGGCGACGATCCAGGTGTCCGACCGCCGATATCGGCGTGATGGCCACGCGACGCGACGTAGAACAGAATCTGAGTCCCGGCATGGTCGAACACCGGGTTGATCACCGTGACGTCGGGCAGGTGGGTTCCGCCGTTGTAGGGAGCGTTGATGGCGTAGGAATCACCCGGTTTCATCGTCCCGTGGTTCTCACGGATGATCGTCTTGATCGACGCGCCCATTGATCCCAGGTGGACGGGCACATGTGGAGCGTTCGCTACCAGGCTCCCGTCGGGGGCAAAGATCGCGCACGAGAAGTCATACCGCTCCTTGATGTTCACCGAGTACGCGGTGTTGGCCAGGGTGGCGCCCATCTGCTCGGCAATGCTCATGAACAGGTTGTTGAACACCTCGAGCATTACTGGATCGGCATCGGTGCCCACCGCTTCGCGAGGCGGACGGGCGACGACCCGGCTCAGGACACAGTCGCCACGTTCGGTGACCTCGGCCTGCCACCCCGGCTCGACCACGATCGTGCCGATCTGCTCGGTGATGACCGCAGGCCCGAGGACTGGTTGTCCGGTACCCAGCTCGTTGCGCCGGAACACCGGCGCCTGCTGCATCTCACCACCGGTGTGGATGCTGATCACATCGACAGGAGCCGCATCGGTGTCTGCGATGGGGGCCGACCACGCGCTGTCGTCGTCCTGTTCCTCGCCGCCTCCAACCCCTTCCACCGACACACCCTCGACCACCAAATCTCGGCCTGGAGCGATGTAACCGAACCGTTGCTGATGCACGCCCTCGAAGCGCTCGACCATGGTTGATACCTCAGCCGCCGGCTCGATAGCCAATGCCGTATCGCTGCCTGCATAACGCAGATGGACGCGTTGAATAAGGCTGACCTGATCTCGGGGCACGTCTTGAGCGGTGAGGTCGTCGGTGACATCGGTCGCAAGTTCGGCGAGGGCCAACTCGAAGGCGGCTCGGCCGGTATCTTCGTCGAGAGCGAGTTCGACCTGTCGTTCACGGATTGATCTGATCTCTGCCAGACCCATGCCGTAGGCCGACAATACGCCGGCAAACGGGTGGAGCAGGACCCGGTTCATCCCCAGGCTGTCAGCCACCAGGCATGCATGTTGGCCTCCGGCGCCTCCGAAGGTGTTGAGGGTGTAGCCGCTAACGTCATAACCCCGTTCGACCGAGATCTTCTTGATCGCGTTCGCCATGTTTTCGACCGCGATCCGCAGGAACCCTTCGGCGACCTCCTCTGGAGCAGGAGCCACAGTGCCGGTCGCTTCGCCGATCTCGACGGCGAGTTCGCTGAAACGCCGGCCCACAACATCGGCGTCGAGCGGAGTTGTGCCGTCAGGCCCAAAAACTGCCGGGAAGTGATGGGGCTGGAGTTTGCCCAACATCACGTTGGCATCGGTGACGGTCAGCGGGCCGCCTCGTCCATAACTCGCTGGCCCTGGATTGGCACCAGCGCTGTCGGGACCGACCCGGTACCGCGTTCCATCGAAGTGGAGAATCGACCCACCTCCGGCGGCAACTGTGTGGATGTTCATCATCGGTGCCCGAAGACGGATCCCGGCGACCATCGTCTCCTGACTCCGTTCGTATTCACCGTTGTAGTGCGACACATCGGTCGACGTGCCTCCCATGTCAAAGCCGATCACCTGATCAAAACCAGCTTCGGTCGCGGTTCGGGCCATACCAACTACCCCACCTGCTGGGCCCGAGAGAATGGCGTCCTTGCCCTGGAACAGGTGCGCGTCGACCAAACCACCGTTCGATTGCATGAACATGAGCTTCGGGCCGTCGTGGGCCTCTCCCCCAACGAGTTCGGTGTCAACTTGATCGACGTAACGACGCAGGATCGGTGACAGGTAGGCATCGACGACGGTGGTGTCGCCTCGGCTGACGAGCTTCATGAGTGGGATGGTTGTGTGAGACACCGAGATCTGACGAAATCCGATGTCGCGGGCAATATCAGCGACTCGCTGCTCATGCTGATGATGCCGGTACCCGTGCATGAGCACGATGGCTACCGATTCGATGCCGTCGTTGTAGGCCGCGGTCAGGCGCTCGCGGGTCACCGCTTCGTCAAGAGGCCGCACTACCTGGCCATGAGCACTAATACGCTCGGGGATCTCAGCGACTGCCTCGTGCAACAGCTCGGGCAACTGGATGTCCAGAGCAAAAAGCTTCGGCCGATTCTGATAACCAATTCGCAACGCGTCGGCAAAACCTGACGTGATAGCCAGCAACGTGCGATCGCCCTTACGTTCGAGCAGGGCATTGGTTGCGACCGTCGTGCCCATCTTCACGTCGTGCACCGTGCCTGGCGGGATCGGGGCGCCCGGCTCCAAGCCCAACAGGTCTCGTATCCCTTGCACCGCAGCGTCGACGTACCGTTCCGGGTTCTCCGACAGAAGTTTGTGGGTTACGAGGGAACCGTCAGGACGGCGCGCGACCAAGTCGGTGAACGTGCCCCCACGATCGATCCAAATTTGCCACTGCGACACTGCTCCACCTAACCGGCTCCACCGCCTTGAGCGCCAACGGCCCGCATCCGGTGATCAGACATACGAAGCCTGATGATACGTCAACGGTGCCACCCGACCGGCCAAGGCCAACGAGACTCCAGCGACACGGGCACCAACGGCCCGCAACCAACCCCATCAAGAGTGAGCCGTCGGCAAGCCAACACCCACGCTCTGAGCTTCTCTTCAGCTGCACCGGCTACTGCTCAGTCGACGACAACCACGACTTTGCCGCGAGCATGCCCAGAACCGGCGTGGGCTATCGCTGCACCGGCCTCAGCAAGCGGATAGGTAGCCCCCACAATCGGCCGCAGGGCACCGTCGCGCGTCATGCCCGCTAGCGCAGTGAGGTCTGCGGTCGTGGTCATCGAGAGAAACGGCCGAAGCTTGTATCCGACGAACGGCGAGAGCATCCACGCCTTGATGATGCGGCCCACACTGCCCAGCACAGGGCCTCCCTCTCCGCTGTTTGGGATAAGCGTGCTCTTTGGGGTGAGCACCTTGCGTCGTTGGGCCAGGGTGTGTTTGTCGGCCATATCTACGATGAGGTCGTACCGTTGTGACCCGAGAGTGAAGTCCTCCGCGGTGTAGTCGATGACCCGGTCGACCCCGAGTGAACCGACGAACTCAAGGTTGGTTGTGCTGCACACGCCGGTCACGTCGGCACCGATGCCCTTCGCTATCTGGACCGTGAAGCTGCCAATACCTCCCGACGCACCATTCACCAAGACCTTGTGCCCCGGTTGGGTGTGAGCGATATCTCGTACGGCTTGGAGTGCGACACACCCTGCAACCGGAATGCCCGCAGCTTGTTCGAACGAGGCCTCACTCGGCATAGGGATCAGCTGATCTTCCTTCACCACCGTGAACTCGGCGAAGGTGGCGGTGGGCCAGCCGAAGACCTCGTCTCCAGGAGCATGTTGTGTCACGTTCTGGCCAACGAATTCCACGATCCCGGCCACTTCCATTCCCCGCACTCACTTACGAGGCGAGCGAAGTCCGTAACCAAGACGCATCAGATGGGGCTTGCCGATCGTCATCGACGCGTCGGCCCAGTTCACTCCCGCGGCCCGGACCCGCACGAGTACTTCGTCATCCCCGCACTCTGGTGTGGCAATGTCCTCGAGGTAAACAACCTCTTCAGGCGGCCCATAATCCCGGTGCACGGCAGCTTTCATCGGTTCGCTCCTTTCACGATGTCAAACGAGCCTACGCACCGGTAGAGGACAGAACCGGGGACAGAACCATGTTGTCGAGCTCCGGGGTTGGGGCGCCTATGCTGCGACGTTCCCAACGCAGGAGATGGAGAGAACATTGATCTGGGGGCTCGTCATGGTGGTGGTCGGCGTACTCATGGTCCTCGGAGCACAGACGCAGTCCAGCTTCATTGCCTATCGGCTGATCGCAGCTCGCGCCCGGATCCTGTGGGGAAACAGAGTGCACACCTTTTTGCAGGTTTCTGGCGTCCTCATCGCCGTTGCGGGAGTCCTCGTCGCCGCCCTCAGCTGAACTCGCCTGTGTCGGCCTCATGCTTGCGGCAAAACGTAGAAAGCTCCTGCTCGGAAGCAGGAGCCTTACTTTGTGTCGAAGGGGGGACTTGAACCCCCACGTCCCTAAGGACACCAGCCCCTCAAGCTGGCGCGTCTGCCAATTCCGCCACTTCGACGTGACTGCTCCATCTCTTTTACGAGACGGAGCCGAGGCTAGATGCTAGCGGCATCTAACCGAATATGTACCGTACATCAGTTGCCGTCTAGCAGCAGGGCCAGGGCCAAGGTGCAGAAGCCGAAGATCAGCGACAACACCACAGTGATGCGGTCCAGGTTCTGCTCTACGACCGTTGAACCAGCAGCGGTGCTGCCCATACCAGCGCCGAACATGTCGCTGAGACCGCCGCCACGACCGCTGTGCAAAAGCACCAAAACGATCAGCGCGAACGCTGCAGCCACATCGATCGGGATGAGAATCCACTTCAATACCACGGGAGAGACGCTATCAACCCTGTAAGCGGTATTGGCAGATGCGGGCGAAGTCTTCGGCATTGAGACTTGCGCCACCTACAAGGGCACCGTCGATATCGGGCTGACGCATCAGCTCAAAAATCGTGGTCGGTTTAACCGAACCCCCATATTGGATACGTACGGCCTTGGCGGCTTCTTTACCTTTGAGCCGCTGCACAGTGTCTCGCACCAGTTTGCACACGTCTTGCGCATCGGCTGGCGTGGCAGTGAGACCAGTTCCAATTGCCCAGATCGGCTCATACGCCAACACCATTTCGGCGACCTTGGGGCCGCCAACACCAGTGAGACCAGACTCGAGTTGGCGAACGATCTTGGCTTCGGTCTGTTCTTGATCCCGTTCTTCTTGTGTCTCGCCGAAGGCCAGGATCGGCTTCATGCCGTGTTTGAAGATCGCCTTGACCTTGTCGTTGACCTGCTCATCGGTCTCACCAAGCAGTTCGCGTCGTTCGCTATGACCGGCGATCACGTATTTGACCTGGAGTTTGCCCAACATCGCGGCCGAGACTTCGCCGGTCCATGCGCCGCTGTCGTCCCAATGGCAATTCTGTGCACCCAGATTGATGGCGATGCCGTCGGCATCGAGCAATGTCTGGATCGAGCGGATGTTAGTGAACGATGGGTGAATCGTGATCTCGACGTTTTCGTAGTCGTCGTTGTCGATCAGATAGTTCATCTTCTGCACCAGCTGAATCGCCTCAAAATGGTTGAGGTTCATCTTCCAGTTACCGCTGATGATCGGCATACGTGCCATGGGTTAGTTCTCCGGGTTCGCAGCGTTGCGGAGGGCTTCGAGCCCCGGCAGGTCGCCGTTTTCGAGTAATTCCAGTGACGCTCCGCCACCGGTTGAGATGTGATCAATCTCTCGGCTCATACCGAACTGGGCGATAGCAGCTGCGCTGTCGCCGCCGCCCACGACGGTGAAGGCCCGACTATCGACCAGCGCCTGGGCCACGGTCTTGGTGCCAGCAACAAAGCGAGGATCCTCGAACACGCCCATCGGGCCGTTCCAGAAGACCGTGCGTGCCTCGAGGATGATGTCAGTGAACTCGGCTGCGGTACCGGGGCCAATGTCGAGGCCCATCCAGCCATCGGGAAGGTTCACGCCTGCCTGCCGCACCTCTCCCCCAGGTCCCATGATCTTGCCGCCAGGACTCAGAGCGGTCAGGTCGTGGGGCACAACAATGCGACCTTGTGCTTGTTCAAGAAGCGCCGCGCAGGTCTCGATCATGTCTTCTTCGAGCAACGAGGCTCCGACATGATGCCCTTGGGCAGCCAGGAACGTGAAACACATACCGCCACCGACAACGAGCTGGTCGACCTTTTTCAGCAGCGCTTCGATAACGCCCAGCTTGTCGCTCACCTTGGATCCGCCGAGTACCGCAACAAACGGGCGCTTGGCGTTGGTGCGCAGTCCGCCCAAGATCTCGACTTCTTTTTCGAGAAGACGGCCAGCTGCTGAAGGAACGTGCTGCGGAGGTCCAACAATCGAGGCATGGCTCCGGTGTGAGGCCCCAAAGGCATCGTTCACATACAGATCGATGCCTTGGATCAACTCGCGCACAAACGCTGGATCATTGGCCTTTTCTCCGGCGTTAAAACGTAGGTTCTCAAGCAGCTCGATATCAGGAAGCAATTCGTTGAGACGTGCCCGGACTGGGTCCATCGACAACGATGCAACAACCTCGCCGTTGGGACGTCCGAGATGACTGCAGGCAACCACGGTGGCGCCACGTTTCTTCAGCCAACGCAGTGTGGGCAACGCGGCCTTTATGCGTAGGTCGTCGGTGATCTCGCCAGCACGCATCGGGACGTTGAAATCGACACGAACCAGGACCCGTTTGCCTTCGACATCACCCAGGTCTTCCAGCCGAGGAACAGATGCCGTCATGCTGCGCCCATCTTCAGGGCCAGCTCAACCATACGGTTCGAGTAACCCCACTCGTTGTCGTACCAGCCGATCATCTTGACCATCTTGCCCATGGCCATCGTCAAGCCCGAGTCATAGATGCAGGACTCGGGGCGGCCCACGATGTCAGACGACACCAGTGGTTCGTCGCTAAACGCAAGGATTCCAGCCATGGGACCAGAGGCAGCCATGCGGAAGGCTTCGTTAATCTCATCGATCGATGCTTCGGTCTTCAACATGCCAACAAAGTCGGCAGCTGATCCAGCGGCCAACGGCACGCGCACTGCCATGCCGTCGAGTTTGCCCAGCAGATGCGGCAGTACCTTGCCGGTTGCCTTGGCTGCTCCGGTTGAAGTGGGAATGAGGTTTTCTGCAGCAGCGCGCGCACGGCGCAAGTCCTTGTGCGGTGCATCGATCAAGTTCTGGGTGCCGGTGTAGGCATGAATCGTGGTGATCATGCCCTGATCGACACCGAAGGCATCGTCGAGCACCTTGACCATGGGACCGAAGCAGTTTGTTGTGCACGACGCGTTGCTGACGATCACGTGGTCGCGACTGAGTTCGCTGTCGTTCACACCAAGAACAACCATGGCATCGGCATCTGGGCTGGGTGACGAGATCACGACCTTCTTGGCACCAGCCTCGAGATGAAGAGCGGCTTGGGCACGGGTCTTGAAGATGCCGGTTGATTCGATCACGATGTCGGCGCCAAGCTCGCGCCACGGCAGTTCCGCTGGATTGCGGATGCTCAGGAACTCCATTTTGTCACCGTCGACGGTGATATCGCCGTCGCCGATCGTGACATCGAACTGCGCTGGCCCGAACACGGTGTCGTGTTTCAGCAGGTATGCCATCGTCTCAGGATCGCCCAAGTCGTTGACGGCAACGAAGTCGATATCTGCGCCATATTGCTTGGCAGCTCGTAAGACATTACGGCCGATACGGCCGAATCCGTTGATTCCTACTCTGAGCGTCACCGGGTCTCCTTGGGTTGGAATGTGACTGGATCAGGCGTTGCGATCCACGTCGCGATGCGACACCCGTGGATGGTAGCCCTGCTCTTCGAGGTGCCCTCGAAGCTGTCCGCTAACCCACACGCTTCGGTGTTGTCCGCCGGTGCAGCCGATACCGATCGAAAGGTAACTCTTGCCTTCGCGCTCGTAGGCGGGCATGAGTAGATCAAGCAACGCGTACAGCCGTTCAAGGAACTCTGGGGTGATCGTCTGAGACTCGATATAGGCACCTACCTCAGGGTCTCGACCGGTCAGCGGACGAAGTTCATCCACCCAGTGCGGGTTCGGTAGGAAGCGGCAGTCCATGACAACATCGACGTCGAGTGGCAGGCCATATTTGTAGCCAAAACTCACCACGCGCACGCTCATAGCGGTGACGTCGGATTCAGTGGCGAATTCGCTTTCGATACGGTCGCGCAGTTGGTGCACGCTGGTGTTGCTGGTGTCGATCACCATGTCAGCTTCAGCCTTGATGACCTCAAGGGCATCTCGTTCGGCCTCGATTGCCTCGACCATCGGCAGGCTGGGATCCCACGGATGCGGGCGTTTCGTGCTTTCATATCGTCGCACGAGTACCGGCGTGCTGGCTTGCAGGAAGATGACTCGCACTCGCGTTTGATCGGCTTGGCGCAAGGCTCGAATTGCAGCGCTGATCTCTTCGGCTTCTTCGCCGCTGCCCGAAACCAGGGCCACACGATCGTAGCGAGTGCCGCCCACTCCGGCGAGCTCAGATACCTTCGGCAGCAGTGCCGCGGGAAGGTTGTCGATCACGAACCAACCGAGGTCTTCGAGGAAGTTGGCGGCTTGTGACCGCCCCGCGCCCGAATGCCCCGTTACTACAGCGAACTCCACTACCAAAGACTAGGCGATCATGGCCGGAGCTGGGTTGCGCGCCGGTTACAACTTGTCAGCGACCAGCACCAACAGCCGCGGGATCGCAGCGGCCTCGCGGTAGGTCGCAGCCCGTTCCAAGAAACCCTCGGGCGGCGATGGTTCGATCATTCGTTTGAAGCCGAAGCCGGCGTCGACCATGGCATTGAGGTACCGACTCAGCGGGCGGTGCACAAACGGGATGTACACGTCTTTCTGGACCTCTTCGACGGTCGAGGCTTCTTGGAGGTACGGCCCGATCCGCCAATACCGCTCAGGTGGATCAAGCCACTGGTCGTCGATCCAGCCGCTGCCAGGCGTCTGCAGCAGTGGATGATTCAGCATCAGCACGAATCGTCCTCCGGGGCGAAGAACCCGAGCCGACTCGGCAAGCGCTGTTTCCATTGCTTCGATGTGTTCGTACACCAGACAGGCCAGGGCACCATCGAAAGTGTCATCGGCAAACGGCAACGCGTCAGCGTCGGACCGCAGATAGGCAGGTCCTCCCCCACGTTTGATGGCCTCAATGATCTGGCTCGAGGTGGGATCGATGCCAACGACTTGGTCTGCGTCCGCTGCCAGCAGCTTGCGAGCTATCTGCCCCTCGCCCGTACCAACGTCGAGAATCCGATCACGGCCGGCTAGCAGGTCAAGTGCGAGCGGGATGATCTGCTCCTCGTACTCTGCGTCGACACCGTCGGTGAACTCGTCCTGCCACCAATCCGCGTGTTTCTCCCACAGCCCCGGGTCGTTCACGTCAGTCACTCCGGTGACGATAACGACCCATGGACGGTGAACGGTGAAGGCACAGACCCAATGAACGTGATGCCAGATACGCCTGTATCTGATTCGATCAAACTTGATGGTAATCCACTCAAGTTTTCTGCTGACGTAGGGAATAGAGACTTTCAGTACACGGTTAAAGAGCGCATACACCCTCATAACTAGGAGAACCCATGAGTAAGGCAGTAGGAATCGACCTCGGAACCACGAATTCGGTTGTAGCCACCATCGTTGGTGGAGCACCCGAGGTCATCGCCAATGCAGAAGGCATGCGCACCACACCATCGGTTGTTGCGTTCGCCCGAGACGGCGAGGTACTCGTCGGCGAAGTCGCCAAACGCCAAGCAATCACCAACCCTGACCGCACCATCCGGTCGGTCAAGCGCCATGTCGGCACTGACTGGAATCTTGGCGTCGACGGTGCTTCGTATACCGCACAAGAGATCTGAGCTCGCATTCTTCAGAAGCTGAAGCGAGACGCCGAGGCGTACCTTGGCGAGAACGTGACCCAGGCGGTCATTACTGTGCCCGCGTACTTCGATGATGCGCAGCGCACCGCTACCAAAGAAGCTGGCGCCATCGCCGGGCTTGAGGTTCTGCGGATCATCAACGAACCGACCGCTGCTGCACTCGCATACGGCATCGACAGCGAGGACAAGAGCGATCAGACCGTGCTGGTCTTCGACCTCGGCGGTGGCACCTTCGATGTGTCCGTGTTGTCGCTTGGCGACGGCGTGTTCGAGGTGCTTTCGACCCACGGCGACACCCATCTCGGTGGCGACGATTGGGACCAGGCAGTCATCGACTGGATCCTGAAGACCTTCAAAGACACCGAAGGGGTCGACCTGTCGAATGACCCGATGGTCATGCAGCGACTTAAAGAAGCTGCCGAAACCGCCAAGATCGAGCTGTCACAGACGCAATCAACCCGCATCAATCTGCCGTTTATCTCGGCAACCGATGCTGGCCCGAAGCACCTCGACCTCGAACTCACCCGAGCCAAGTTCGAATCGCTGACAGAGAAACTGGTCGCTAAGTGTCGTGCTCCGTTCGAGCAAGCCATCACGGACGCCAAATTGTCCGAAGGCGAGCTTGACCACGTGATTATGGTCGGCGGTTCCACCCGGATGCCAGCGATCACCGCGCTCGTCAAGGAAATCTCTGGCCGCGATCCACACAAGGGTGTGAACCCCGACGAAGTCGTTGCGCTGGGCGCTGCAGTCCAAGCGGGTGTCCTCCGAGGCGACGTCCAAGATGTGGTCCTGCTCGACGTCACGCCGCTGTCACTCGGTATCGAGACGATGGGCGGCGTGATGACGACACTCATCGAACGCAACACCACTATTCCTACGAAACGCTCAGAAACCTTCAGCACTGCCGATGACAATCAGCCGTCGGTCGAGGTCCACGTGATCCAGGGTGAACGGGAGATGGCGCAGTACAACAAGACGCTGGGCAAGTTTCAGCTCGTCGATCTTCCACCTGCGCCCCGGG
>Ga0213868_10000922_pt1 | contig 28695 bp, 20 predicted proteins | sample PICome_9_FD_160087 | JGI IMG/M metagenome (GOLD analysis project Ga0213868, IMG submission 160087) | Coastal seawater microbial communities near Pivers Island, North Carolina, United States - PICO127 | ecosystem: Environmental > Aquatic > Marine > Coastal | place: USA: North Carolina... | reverse complement strand
GCGTAACACCGACCTTCAAAAATCCACCTCTGGACGCGAGAGCACCAAAAATCACTGGAATCAAATCCACGCCGTCTGTCTCGACGCAACCACCGGCAAAATCCTCTGGCAAAAGCCATTCCCCAAAACTCTCCTACGGACCGAAGAAAAAGGCTTCATCCAGGTTTCCTATGGATCCATGACTTCCGAAGGCTTCCTCGTCACCCTCTCTGAAGGTGACACCCAAGAGACCGGTAAGCACAATGGGAAAGGGATCTTCAGTTACCACTACTTCGACCTTGCCAATGGCGATCTCCGATTCCAATCCCAGACCCCGTGGCGCACCAACCACCACGGCTCACACATTACCCACCCGGTCGTTTACGAGGACCGGGTCTATACGGACCCCACCGGGATCTCCCTTCCCGACGGAAAGCCGCTCGATCACAATTACGGGCCTAAAACTAAATGCTCCGCTACCGTAGGGACAGCCTATGGATTACTTTATCGAGGGATTGACGTGAGCCTCACCTTTTGGTCCAAAACATCTAAGAAACAATCCCACTGGCCCCGACTCCGCCCCTCCTGCTGGCTAAGTGTTCTTCCCGCCCAGGGACTCTTCCTCGCCCCCGAAGGCGGCGGCGGCTGTTCATGCGGCGGCTGGATGGAAACTTCACTTGCCTTTATTCCCAAAAACAATTCCGGCATCAAAGATCCCACACCATCCAAAGAGTAGCCGCCATTTTCCAATCTCCAGTCCGAGCCCACCTCCTAAGCACCATGTTCCGCTCAACTCTTGCACTTTTTTTACTTTGCGTCCTCTGCCCCGCCGAGGTCTGGCCAACTTATCGCCATGACAATCGCCGAAGCGGTGTGTCTCCCTCTTCTTTACAACTCCCCCTTACCGAAGCATGGGTCCACAATGGAGGCCTTCCCCAACAGGCATGGACCGGACCAGCCAAGTGGGATGCCTACTCCAGCAACGAAGGCCTGCAATCGATGCGCAACTTCGATCCCTGTTATTTCACGACCGCCTCCCATAATCTTATTTATTATGGGTCTTCGTCCGACAATGCTCTCCATTGTCTAGATGCCTCAACTGGAGAAGAGCAATGGCAACACTTCACAAATTCCTCCGTCCGTTTCCCTCCCACTCTCGTCGGAGAACAAGCATGGTTTGGATCCGATGATGGCTACATCTACTGCGCAAATGCCCTGACCGGAAAAACCCTCTGGAAAAAACAAGCAGCACCTTCCGATCGCCTGATCCCCAGCAACGGCAAACTGATTTCGCCTTGGCCGGTTCGAACCGGAATCACGGTTGAAAACGGCCGCGCCTTTTTCGCAGCCTCACTCCTGCCATGGAAGACTTCCTATCTATGGTGTATCAATGCCAAGACAGCGGAACGGGCCTATCTCACCGAGCATCAAGGCGTCACTCTTCAGGGCGCCATGCTAGCTGGCGGCGACCGCCTTTATATCCCCCAAGGCCGAGCCGCGCCCATCACTCTAAATCAAAACGACGGCAAAAAGACCGGAACGATCGGGCAGGCCGGAGGAACCTTTTGCCTTTTAACAGAGGACAACCAACTCATCGCAGGCCCGCCCAACCAAAAAGAACGGGACGAACAGCTACGCATCGCCGACCCCAAATCCGGAAAGCGACTTACAACCTTCAACAACACCACCCGAGTCGTTGTCACGGAAGGAAAGGCCTACCTCCATTCCATCGGTAACCTGCAATGCCTTGACCTCACCCGCAAAGCTCAGCTTGAAACGCTCCTCAGCAGACAAAGGGCCGCTCTCAAAAAACTCGACCCAAAAGTTGAAACAAATCTCGCCCAAATTGAAGCTCTCAAAAAAGAGATCTCCACACTCCAGACTCAAATCAAATCCTGCCTTCTCTGGACCATTGCTTACCCTGCCCCCTTCGAACTCGTCGTCGCAGGCGCTCAGCTTATCGTCGGTCTCGACAATCAAGTCTCCATTCTTGACATCAAAACCGGGAAGCCACTCTGGCAGCACAAAGTTACGGGAAGAGCCTACGGACTCACTCCTGCCGAGGGCCGCCTCATCGTTTCTACTGACCTCGGCTACATTCATACTTTCCACAAAAAACCGTGAAATATCTTCTGATTTTTCTGGTGGTCACCGCCTCCCCTCTGGCCTGTCAGGTTCCCGTCTTTCGATATGCTCTGGAGCGGTGGCAGTCCGATTCCTTCCGCTTGCAATTGATTCACCGGGGAGAAGCACCGGCCGAATTATCGTTCGAACCAAAGCAACTCAACCTTGAATTTGAATCTCTCAACCTTGAGAAGATCACTCCCAACGAACGCTTCTCTATTATTGGACTCGAGAAGCTCACCGAGTATCCCGCCTTCCTCCTTCACCCTCCTGAAAGCTGGGAAAACAACGAGCCGCTTGTGTTCCCTGGCACTAAATCAACACTTGAGAGCATCATAGACTCGCCCCTCCGCCAGAGAATTAAGGACGGCATCCTTGAAGGGCAATCCACCGTCTGGATCCTTGTCGAAGGAACCGACCAGACCGCAAATGAAGCCATTTTCAAACTCCTCAACGACACTCTGCTAGAGGCTCAAAAAAACATCCAAATCCCCGAAGGTGTCATTCAGGCCGATCAGGCTGGAAAAGTTGGCGAGGACATCAATCTCGACGATGTCCTCCGCTCATCCATTCCACTCCAGATCTCCTTTAAAATCGAGCGGGTCAATCGCAATGACCCCGCCGAACAAGCTTTCCTCCGTATTCTTACCGCCAACCGGCATTCCCCATCCGAAGAACCACTTGTCGTCCCGGTCTTTGGTCGTGGTCGCACGCCAGGCCCACTTCTAGGTAGCTCTATAACAGCGGAAACCGTTACGACAGCCTGTGAGTATCTTTGCGGTGCCTGCTCCTGTCAGGTCAAAAGCGGCAACCCTGGATACGACCTACTCTTTCAAACCGACTGGCAAGAAAAACTTCAATCCGGCCTCGTCGTAATCGACAAGTCACTCCCCACCATTCTGCCCTCGCTCAATGACGAACCGTTACCTAACCAGGAATCACCAGCAGATAATTCCTCACTGAAATCCTACGTTGTCAGTTCTCCCAAGATCCTCTTGTTGGCAATTCCTGTGGTCCTCCTCATAGGTACCATTGTCCTCCTGAAGAAATCCAATTAAAATCTCCGCTGGTACGCGGGTCTGATTACGCCCCTTCATCCATTTTTCATCATGCTCTTGGCAGAAATCAAACACCGGAAATTCAACTTCATCATCGCCACCGTAACAGCAGCAACTGCTATCTGTATCTGGCTTGCCGCAGAAGAAAGCCTAGCCAAGTTTGACCAAAATACCGAAGCCCAGCTCAGTTTACTAGAAGACGAAACCAAGGCTGAGATGATCCAGCTTGAGAACGACATTCGCAAAACAATGAAAGGTCTTGGTTTCAACGTCTTCCTCTTCCCCAAAGGCGAAGAAATCTGGCAAATTAAGGAGCGTGGATACTCCGAACAAACACTCTCTGAAGACTCAGTCCACAAACTTGCCGAAAGCGGAATTGTCACCGTTAACCACCTTCTTCCGCAGCTATCAAAACGAGTTCGCTGGGAAGAACAAAATCGATCGATCCTCCTTGTCGGAGTTGAGGGACAAGTTCCTATCGTCCACAGATCCAAAAAGAAACCCATCATGAATCCCCTGACTCTGGGGACGATCAATCTCGGCTACGACCTACACGAACCCCTCGGACTCAAAAAAGGGGATCAGGTGATCCTTAACGACAAAACCTACACTCTTGCCCAAACCTATCCTCCAAGAAACTTCCGCGACGATGGCTCGGCCTGGATACACCTTGATGATGCCCAAAAACTCTTTGAGCAACCTAATCGAATTAATGCCATTTTAGCCCTTGGGTGTAATTGCGCCTCTATTGATCGACTCGGCGAAATTCGTTCAGAGATTTCAAAAATCCTTCCCGAGGTTCAAATCATCGAACTCGGTTCATCCGCCATGGTTCGTGCCGAAGCTCGTAACAAAACTGGTGACCGGGCAAGAAAAGCCAAAGCTACAATCATAAAAAGCCGTGAAACTGCTCGCTCCGAACGTGCTCGTTTTTCTGCAGTTCTCTCCCCCATCATTGCAAGCGGCGCCTTTCTCGCTCTCGCATATCTCTCCTTTGCTAACGTCCGTGAACGACTTCCGGAAATTGGCACTCTTCGTGCGATTGGTGTCAGTCATTTCAAAATTGCAAAACTCCTGCTCGCCCGAGCTGCTCTAATCGGCCTTCTCGCAACCGGCCTGACCTTCACCATTTCTAAAGCCTTCTCATTTTCCTTTCCTCCCATGAGTTGGCTTTTCATTCCCACCGTTAGCGCCGCTGCAACGTGGCTCTCGACCATCTACGCTCTCACACGCGATTCTGTTATCCTACTCCGAAGCAATTGAAAAATGCTAATCCATCACCACCACCCGGTCTGCAATGGCCTCCGCTTCTTTTTTAGAATGAGTGACATGTAAAGCAGTCACGCCCTCCCTCTCAATCATCTTTCGAATTACGCCAAGCACCTCATCATGACGAGCTTCATCTAAACCGGATAGAGCTTCATCCAGACAGAGTAATTGTGGCCTCAGCGCCAGAGCCCTACCCAAAGCAACTCGACGAGCTTCACCACCTGAAAGCCCCTCGGGTAAGCGACTCAAAAGCCCCTCCAATCCAAGATCTCTTGCCAAGCTCTCCACTCGTTCCTTTATTTCATCAGGCTTCCAACCATGAAGCTTAGGACCAAACTCTATTTGCTCTCGGACCGTCAAAGAGGGGAAAAGCACAACATCTTGCGGCACTAGACCAATTCCCCGTGCCCCAGGCGGTAAATTTGTCACCTCTAGTCCATCAAGTACAACACGCCCGCCAACTGGCCCTTCGCGTAATCCACAAACCGTTTCGAGGAGCGTCGTTTTCCCGCAACCACTCGGCCCCATAAGAGCGACACACTCACCCTTCCTAATCTCCAACGAGAAGGGGGACAAGACAAAATCCCCTGCTTGGACCGTTACCTGTTCCAAAACTAAACTCCCCCCACTCATACCGCTCCTCCTCTTCCTGCAAGACACCTCACTATTAAAAGGGTTGAAACTGCCAACAAAATCATTAGCAGCGAAAGTGCCGCAGCTCCTGGCAAATTGCCTATATTAATCTCAAGAAAAACCGACGTAGCCAATACTTCGGTCCGGCCACGCGTCGCTCCCGCAAAGATTAGGATCGGCCCAAACTCTCCCAGCGCCCTCGCCCACGCCATTGTTCCTGCTGCCACTATTCCCTTACCAGCCAATGGCAAAACAACTCGCATAAATGCCTGCCCTCGGTTACATCCCAAAGTCATCGCGACCTCTTCATAACGCGGGCTAATCTGATCAAAAGTCGTCCTCATCGTCCTGACTGCAAAAGCCGCCGCCACCGGAAACTGAGCCAACACCACTCCTAACGGATGAAAGGTCATTGGGAAACCAACCTCACTTACAATGCCTTCAAGTGATCTCTGACTCCCCGCAAACACAAAACTCAGAAGCCCAAATAAAATTGCGCTTCCGACCAAAAATCGTAATACAATCCCATTCCCTTTCCGAGCTGCTCCCCAGATCGCAGCTATTAGCGCACCACCCGCTAACATTCCACAACAGGCCGATGGTGGGATCCGATTGAACAAAATCAAAAGACTTAAGCCCACAATCAAGGGAGGTAGCAAAATTGGAATATCCAGAAATGTATCTACCAAGGCTCTTCCCCGAAATTGATATCGGGATAAAAGATAGCCCACCGGGACTGAAACCAATACTGAAAGAATTGCTGTCGCCGTACAGGTCACGAACGTCAGTGTGATTGAATGCTGAATATCAGCATCCTTCAAAATCTCACTCGCCTGGCTCCACGAAACCGTCAGCATATTTGCCCCGACCATTAAAAACAGGAGTCCTAGGTAGGCTGCGACCACAAAGACCAGAAAAAGAAGAAAAGGCCACTCCGGCCTAACCCTCCAAATCTTTTGATCACTAATGATGCCCTTCTCCATTTCGCCTTTTAGATTCAACTCTTGAATGCCTCAACAGAATTAAATGGCGACTGGTCATAATCAATCTTCGCTTCCACCGACGTTGCCATAAGCCAACCCTATGCCGGCGTTTTCACAATGAAAACTCCCAAGATTGCACATACCTAACAAACAATGGGCGCCCACGAAAAAAGGCTTTTCCATCCTGGGCGACAACTAAAAACCATCGTCAATTGAGTTCCCATTGGAATCCCAATTCCTCGAATCTTTCCTTTGCTTCCGGAGTCGCCAGAAAGTTGCCTAATCTCTTCATCAATTCGGGGTAAGCCGATTCCTTTGCCACCGCAAATGGCTGCTCAGCAAAAGCCAACTCGTCTTTCAACTCCACGATTTCATTTTCCTTCAAAGTCACCGGACTAGCGAGTGCGTTACTTCGGTAAACCAAAACTGCATCGAGTGATCGGGCCTGTAACGCAGACACAAGATCATCTCCTTTCGCAACCTTCACAGCCACATTAGCTTCCAACGCTTCGGTCAATCCACGTCTCTCAAGCATGATCCGCGTTAATTCTCCCAGCGCACTTTTGCGACCATCACAAATTCCAAGCTTTACCCCTAGCTTTCCAAGATCTTCCAATTTACGAAGCTCCTTTGGATTCCCTATCCGAACTAATAAGACGATTTCATTCCGCGTCATGATCCGCCCCTCAAAAAACCGTTCCTGAACCTTATTCAGAAACTTCGTATCACACGCAAAGTATCCTGCGGGCTTAGCCCCAGCATCCATCTGCGCAACCAAGGTCCCACAACCCTCAAAAACCGTATTCACCCTGCACCCCTCACGCGCTTCAAATTCTCGAACCCGCTCCTGAATCGCCGGCCTTAACATTGATCCCGAAAAAAAAGTCACTTCCGGTTGATCCGACCATTTATCCCCCTCATCAGGAACCATAAACCCCATCTTCTGAAAGATCTTCCGACCACGATCTTGCGCTGTGACATAACGGGCAAAATGGAGTGACCTCTTTGCGTCCTTACTCGACGTTAACACTCCAATCGAAGCTCTTTTCGCTCTTTTGGAAAACTCTGGGACGGCAATCCATTCCACCTCAGAAAAATTTCTCGCTACCGCGTCCCATGCTAAGGAAACATCCACAGCACCAGTCGCAACATCTTCTACAATCGCATTCACGGTTGGCTTAGTCACAACCACGTTAGGATTAACTCTCACTAATAAGCCCTCCTCTTCCAAAACCTTCCAGGTAAACTTACCCACCGAAGCTGATTTTTCGGCCAAAGAAATCTTCAATCCTTTCTTCCCCATATCCGAGAGTTTCGTCAAACCTCGCGGATTGCCCTTCGGAACCACCATCCCAGCAGTCAAAAGCGCCACCGGAATTGCCTCCTTCATCAAGCCCTTATCTCTGGCCGAGTCGATATAACTCTGGTCTGCAGGCAAATAAAGATCACCACCTGCCACTTCAAGTTGGCTGGCCAGAGCTCCTGATCCACCAAACTGTAAATTGACCTTCACCCCAAACTCCTCCTCGTATAGGCGGGCAATCTCACTCATTGGTTTTCGCAATCCCGCGGCACAGTGGAAGAGCAAGTCCCTTGTCCCCGGTCCATCTCGGTCATTATCCTCCTTCAGCCACCAAAAAGCACCTCCAAGCAGGACTACGAGAATTCCAATAACAAAAACAGGTCGTTTCATGACTTAATACCAGAACAGTGATGACAGTCCTTGTCTCTGACAAGGCGCACTTTTTTCATCCGCATCCATTGCGCATCAACATGGATCATTCGATCCACCGCTGGTTCGGAGAAGCGGGTCAGAAGCTTAATACCCTCCAAAGCCGCGATTTGAGCTATCATTGCTGAGACCGCCCCAATTACCGGAAAGCGACGTTTCCAATAAGCAGGAGGAGCCTTTACTAAACACCCAAGACAAGCCGACTTACCCGGGTCGACTGCGAGTACATGCCCCTCCATCGAGCACATCGCACCATCAACAAAAAATTTACCCTGACTCATCGCTTCCCGATTCATCAAGAGACGCTCTTCAAAAAGAGGAGCGCATGAAAACACAATGTCAGCTCGCTCAACAAGCCCTGCAATATTCTCTTCCGAAACATTCTGCCCCATCGATTCAATCTTAAGGTCCCGATTAAATCGCCTCAATGTCTCCGCAGCTTGAACGTGACGCCCGCTACCTAGACCCTCATGAGTCATCAGAATCTGACGATTTAAATCATCCGGTCTCAGCTCTCCCCCATGCGCAAGAATGATTCGCCCCACTCCTGCTGCTGCCAGAGACAAGGCCAAGGGCCCGCCCAGTCCACCCACTCGTGAAACCAACGCGGTTGAGTTTCTCAACTTCTCCTGAGCCTCACTTCCAAATCCCGGAACATCTTCCTGCCAAGTATAATAATCTTCGTACTTCACAATAGAATCTTCCCTTTCTCTAAAGTAATTACCCGATCTGCTTTCTCAAGAATTCTAGGGTCATGAGTCACTACCAAAACTGAACCTCCATCCTTAACATAATTCCGCAGCCCAAAGATTACTGCTTCGGCACTCACGTCATCTAAATTTCCCGTTGGTTCGTCTGCCAAAACTAAATTCGGACAGTGAATTAAGGCCCGGGCTAGGCCTACTCTTTGTTGCTCTCCTGCACTCAACTCCCCCGGAAGATGGGACGCCCTCCCCTCAAGTCCCAGCGAAACTATCAACTGATCCGCCCGATTTTGATCTCCGCCAGCGACGAGAATATTCTCTCGGATATCAAGGTAGGGGATCAGTCTTGCATCTTGAAATACCAATCCAATCACCTCTTTGCGAAAGCGCGTTTTCTCAAAACCACTCATTTTCGAGACGTCGCGACCAGCAACCTCGATCGATCCTGTATCAGGACCTAACAAACCAGCTACCACATATAAAAGAGTTGATTTCCCCGCCCCACTCGGGCCACGAAGGGCGACAAACTCACCCACTCCCATTTGCAGAGAAATATCATCAAGGGCTACCACCCTGTCATACGACTTCGATAACCCAACCAACTTCATCAGTTGGCTCTGATCCGTATTGATCGTGCTTTGCTTGTTCACCGGTCGGTAGGATCATATTTTACGCAAGGCGACCCAAGTCAAAGATGTCGCAATTTTCTACCGGTTCAATTTAGGCTCAAGCCAGAGCCCCCAATCGGAGCGATTCCCGTCATTCGAGGGATCCACCACCAGCTCCAGTGTCTTCACCCCAGACACGTCAATCGAGTAATTCACCAAGCCACCAGCTTTAATCACTTTCGATTTCCAAAGAGTTTTGCCATCGCCTTTAATATCAAACCGAACCGCACCCTGTTTCCCGGTAGCCATCCCTGCTTTTCCGCGCAAAGTTTTCCATCTCCTCCCGAGATTGTAACGATGGTTGGCCGGAGCATGACCATAAATCCCAGTCGAAAAAACCTCTCCCCCCGCTTCCAGAAGGAAAGGTGGCTCTGGTAAAAAATTGTAGGCAGGACGCCCCCAACCCACCTTGGCGGCAGATGCCTTAAACTGCGTTAAATCCGCCGCGGTTTGATTCTGCCCGGCTTGTGCGGGCGACTTCACCGCTTTGCGCCCACGCTCCAAGATTTTTTCGGCAATCTGCCGCATTTTCCCTTCAGGCAGTTGTCGTGCCTCGGCCACTGCAGCTTCACGGTTTCTCTTACTCAGAGCCTCGATAAAAGGAGTCATGGCCGCACGAATCTGGAACGTCGCCAGATCCAGCGTGCCATCTTTACCAACCGAGTAAGGATATTTAAACTTCGTCTGCGACATCCATCCACCTGTCGAACCATTGACGTGGAGCGGAATTAAACGCAACTCACCTGCCTTACCCGGAGGAAGTGCGTCGCAGGAAAAACTAAAATCTCCATCAGCATCCGGCACTGCAGTTGCAGTCGTTGCATTATAATCCCCGCCTCCCTCTGGATCAAAGTAGGCCACGACCGCGTAAACTGGGGGATTCGCGCTCAGCCTTCCAGAAACATGAATCGCTTTTCCCCTAGCCATAATCTTCAATCCCTCAATTGTTGCGCTCACAGGAAGATTCATTCCTTTGAGCGATTCCGAAAACTGGGGATGCGACGCCAATCTCAAGGCATGAGCCAAAGTCAAAAAAGACCCCTTGCCCTCGCCCCGCAATTCATCACCGTAGGTTCGGTTTCCCGACCCCATCAAGGCTGTTCCACGTAATGCCTCATCAGGCCGTTCTCTACAATGGGGAAGACCAAGGGCATGACCAAGTTCGTGGGCAATCCCCCCGATAAAAATCGAATTATGCTTGCCCAGAGAAATCCGGCCATATTGACCATCTCGCATCATCGGAGTTTTTTTTGCTAAATTTAAAGTATCCAACTCGGGCGAGTCTAATTGCCAAGCCGTTCCTCCCTGGAAGTTGCCCCCTGCATAGTAAGGAGACCTGTGAGTGAAAATCAGCTTATCGTCATCCCAAGAGGCTAGGTTACAAAAGATAACGAGGGTCTCTTTTTTGCCCTTGATTCCCTTCCCAGCTAAAACTGGCAGACATTCATTTTTGATCTCATTGCCCGAAGACATCCCGTATTCCGCTTCAGGCTTTCTACCTTCGATTAGGTGAACCCGTAAATTTCCACCTTCCATCGGGAGATTGATCGACCTTGGGCCAAACCCGAGACGTTCCATCTCTTTTTTGTAAAAATCTTGGATATGGATCATCATTCGGGTCAATCGCTCCTCATATCGGACCGGCGGCGGACGTCCTTTCGGAGTCCACAACACAAAATGGAGGGTTCTCCTACCTTCCCTTGAATCCTGTTTATGCCATCCATCAAGAATTTTGAGTGCCCTCGCTACTTTTTCACGCTCACCCTGATTTTGAGCATAAACTAAAGTTGGCAATAGCATGAAAAGCGCCACAAACCGTATCATGTTCTCTGATACGTATTTCCTTCCCAAAGCTTTCCTAAGCGCTTTGCTTTTCGACATTATCTCGTAACCCTTCATCTGGATGACTTCATCAAATCTATTTACTCTTACGGAAATGCAGCAGCGGATCGCCTGCATTCGGGAAAAAATGGAATCCCTCAACCTCGGAGCCGTAATCGCCTGCGATGCTGCCAATGTCCGCTACACGACCGGTTTCAAAGGAGAACCCCGAAGTCTACTCATCCTTCCTGACACCCTCATTCTTTTCACCTCTTTTCGCACCATCTCCTGGGCAAGAGAACAAACCAAGCTCCTTGAAGAAGAAGTCGAACTCTCGACCACCAGCTCTCCAAGTAAACTCATCAAAAAAAGATTACCAACTCCTCCTCTCAAAATCGCAATCGATCAAAATGTTTCAGCAGCCAATCTCGTCCATTGGCAGAAAAAACTGGCACCCCACGAAGTCGAGCCTCACTCCATCATCGAAACGATACGCCAAACCAAATCTCCCGCTGAAATTTCGATCATACAGCAGTCTCAAAAAATCAACGAAACGATCCTCAATGCTGTTCTTCCGCAAATTAAACCTGATCTGACCGAACGAGGAATACAGGGACTCATCCTTGCTGAAATGGCCCAGCGGGAGGAAGTCGAAGGATGCTCCTTTCCACCCATCGTAGCCAATGGGCCCAATTGCTGGGAAATCCACCACCTTCCGGACCAATCCGTCAGCCGCTACGGCGATCTTCTCCTTCTCGACCACGGCGTCTTCTACCAAGGGTATGCCTCCGACATGACCCGCATGGTCTGCCTTGGTAATAGCTCGGGGAGAATGCGAGAGATCCACCAAGTCGTCAATTTAGCACGCCAAACTGCCATCGATGCCGCACGCCCGGGTATCACTAACCACGATCTTGACCGTGTCGCCCGAAACATCATTGAAGCATCCGGCCTCGGCAAAACCTTCACCCACGGCCTCGGTCACAGCATAGGTCTCCAAACCCACGATCCCGGAGTTAACCTATCTCAAAACGCTCCCGAAATCCCCCTCGCACCCGGCATGACTCTCACCATCGAACCTGGAATTTATCTTGAAAAAAAATTCGGTATTCGAGTAGAGGACACCATTTTTATCACCACTGATGGCTCGAAAAACCTCACCTCCCAATCGCCTGAAATTATCGAGATTTAAACTCTACCTCAACTAGAAATCTCCTTTCCAACAAAAGAACTTGGCCTTCATTACTTTCCCTTTTCGGCCCCCCCCAAAAAAAAGACGACACAAATTTCAAAGTTTTGCGCATGTATAGAAGAAGACTGTTACGTCTATCAATTAATCGCAAAGCAATATGAAAATCCGATCACCTCATAATCTGACGAATTTTTTCTTTTTCACGGGTATCATTCTCCAATCCAGTCTTGCTCAGCAGACCCCAGATCTTGCATCACAAATAGAAGGTGAGTGGATCATCTACCGAGGTGATAATTTTGAAATTAAAAAGATCTCGAATCAGAAAACCCAAAGTAATTTTTACCGTTGGAATGGAACGCTAAGATCCAAAAAAGATTCGCACTTAAAACTCACCTCCTTAGGGAAGGGTAAAGCAGAGCTCATAATCCCTAAGGGAGCGCAGTGGCAATATTTGGATGGCGGCAAGAGACCAGAAAGCTCTCGTTGGACAAACCTCTCATTTGACTCTAAGGCTTCCGGCTGGAAAACGGGGAAAGCAGGATTTGGATATGCCGATAATGACGATGAAACGATCATTACCGACATGGAGAACAAATATCTATCCATCTTCATCAGGCGGGAATTCGAGCTCCCAAAGGAAGCTGAACTAAAAGGCCTTGGCTTACTGATCAACTACGACGACGGCTTCATACTGTATGCCAACGGACGCCGACTCTTCGAATCAAGCAACGTGAATGTGGAAAAGAAAACGGGGGAAATCACCGTCAAAAACCACGAAGCCAATGGCTCAGAGTTCTTTTCTCTTGGTGAGTATGCCAGCGCCTTTCGAGAGGGAAAAAACGTCATCGCAATTCAAGGCATCAACACAAATTTAGAAAGCAGTGACTTCACTCTGGATCCTCAAATTCTCATGGGAGGCACTGGAAGCTTTATAGAATCCAGCCACCAGGTTACACATGTTGACTCATCGAGTAATGGGTATGACAAGGATCGAACTTGGAAGGGCAAAGTCGACAATCTTCAGATTTGGGAGAGAGCTCTTAGCGAAAATGAAGTTTTGGGCCTCTGGAATAATGGCAAGGGCAATAACAAAGTTTCTAAAGAACTCGCAGAGGGTCTTATTGGACACTGGCCGTTCGATGGCAATTTAAAGGATGCCAGTGGCAACAAACGTCATGCAACAGGGAAGAATTCACCAGGATTTGCCAAAGGTCAATTCGGACAAGCCCTAGATCTGAATGGCAAAAATCAATACGTCCTACTGGGAGGTCAACCCACCGACTACACCCCTAAAAACGGAAACATCACGCTTTCTATGTGGTTTAGTGCGGATGCCTTCGACAAACGCTGGCAAACTTTAGTCTCGATGGGGGATTCCTGGACTGATTGGCGTGTCCATAGATTTGGGACGACTGACACGATGGCATACGCCGCAGGAAGGTGGGTTAGAAACACTAGAGATGTTCTTGATGGTAAAATGCACCACCTTGTAGCCATTAGCGAAAAAGGAAAAGGCGTTAGGCTTTTTGTCGATAACTTCTTAGTCACTAGTAATGCCTCAAGCAAGCAGGCTCAGAATTTCCTCGGTATTATCCCCGATGAAGATGGTTGGTTACCGGCAGTTGGAGCTAATTTGCAAGGGAAAATTAATCTCTCAAAATCAATTGAAGGGGAATTTATACCGATGCAGGACTCGCTTCGAATTTCGACATCTTCAGGAAGGAATAACGATTCGGGTCTCTATCGAAAAGTCACTCACCCTGAAGAGGCTTTGCTTATTGCGGCCCGAAACGGAAATATCGACACGGTGAAAACACTCCTGGATTCTGGAGTCGATGCTGATGTCACCTCGCCTAATTCCTACACTGCATTGGGGTATGCTGGCATTGGAGGACATTTAGAACTTATGCAGCTCCTCATCAAACATGGCGCAGACGTTAATAAACAATCAAGATTTATGAAATCTCCCCTGAGTGTTGTGGCAGGGTCGCCTCAAATTGCCGCGATCAAACTCCTCATTGCTAGCGGAGCTAAATTCAAAACCAACTACAATGGGGGCAGCATCGCTCATGAAGCGGTCTTCTGGGAGCAGCCAGAGATGCTTGAGTTCATACTTGAGGACCTTAAGGTTAGTCCTAACCTCCAAGGTAAGAATGGTGCTACTCCCTTGCACTATGCAATCCACAAAATGGAACGTGGACAAAATACCGCGAATCAAAAACACCTTGAGGCGCTCAAGATCCTTCTAAAGAATGGAGTAAATTCAGATCTCCGATTCAAGGATAACAACGGAAACAATCAAACTGCCTTGGAGCAAGCTATGAGCAAAGGACTCGATGACGTTGTAGCGATTTTAAAGAATAGCCGCTGATATAATGAACTTATCGGAGGAGAACTAAAAAGATCTACCTAGAGTGATCTGTATCAATCCAGATCACCACTCAGGTCTCGTAAATCCGCTTCGTTTTCGACGATGGAAAGCAGGACCAAAAAAAGCAGTTCCAAACGCTCAGAAGAAATAGAGCTCAAATTACGGGCCGCAGGTAGAGAAAGCTGTGCAAAATGCTCCAGAATTTTAAGCGGCCACAAAATAAGCGATATCCGTCTCAACCAAATTCTAGAAGGCACAGCCTCCCCCAAATGCCATTACTGCCGAAAAAAGATCACCCTCTTGAAGAGGGTGCTTATTGGATCTTTTCTAATCATTATGATTTTTGTTATCTTACAGTCGAACGACTAAGAGTTGGACCTTTCTAAAAAGGCTAGAGTTTATCGTGCCCCCTCAAGCCCTTCCTAATTCCAAGGTTAGTCAGAGGTCATGATTTTGGTCTCTCACATCAAAACATCCTTATTGGGCACAAAGATCTAAATCACTTCCCCACCTAAATCCTATAATCTCAGCAAAATATGAGAGTCACGTTATTTGCCATCTTCCTACAACCATTCGTCGGCTTAGGGGCAATTTTTGGCCCAATCTGCCAATGGCATCAGGATCCATCGACTACGATGTCCGTGCACTGGATCGAACGACTGGAGGAGACTCCACAAAAATGGACCTCTGAAACTGGCCCCTTTCGCAGTGAGCCGCAAGAACCTGTCCTACTACGAAGACCGCTTCAAATTCCCAAAACAGTCTCGAAAGGAGCGACTCTTGTGATTGAATCCCCAAAGAATACCACCATCACAGTTGATATCGATGGTCAAAGAATAGAGACGATTCCCGGGCGAAAAAAGGCGGTAAGTTTACTAAACAACTCTCAAAAACCTAATAAGCCAATCTTGCTTGCTGTCTCCTTACTAAAGACATCAAAAACCGCGTCGAAGACCATACCAGCTCCTCGTGTTTTCATTCAAGACCAAGAAGAAATCATCGTCCTCTCTGATGCAAAGAGCTTGTGGAACCGCTCCCTAACCTCTACTCCAAATTCTGATTGGAATCGTATCCCGCCTGTTCCTGGAATTCTTCAAATAGACCGCGATTTTATTTTCGCCTACCGAAAAATTGGACACCCTCAATGGAAAGAAGCGCGAATAAGCAAACGACTTTTTGGCCCAACTGACGATTGGGTTCACTCGGTTCAACTTAGTAAGCTCAACGCCGATTCAAGCTATGAATTTCAAATTTTAGATCATGGGGTCCAAGTTGGACAGAACCTCTTCAAAACCGCACCTCTAATTTTCCCTAATAAAATGGTGTTTGTTACCGGCGGAGATATGTTTCACACCCGGCAAATGCTTGATTCGATGAATCGAAGGGCGGGCACCGAAAACCCTCTTTTCGCTCTCCTAGGCGGCGATCTTGCCTATGCAAATGGAAGCGATGGAGACCGCTGGTTAGAGTGGGTCGAATCCTGGAACAAATGTGCCACTACGCCCTATGGATACTCTATCCCAATGATACCGGTGATTGGAAATCATGAGGTGAAAGGAGCCTCCTATCGCCCCAATGATGCCCCTACCAACGAAGCCGCGCCCTTTTTCTATAGTCTTTTTTTTGGTATGGAAAAAGGGAGTATGTTCACGGTTGATTTTGGAGATTACCTGAGTGTCATTGCTCTCGATTCAGGTCACACACAAAACATCAAATCACAAACTCCATGGCTAAGAGAAACTCTCCATACCCGAAGGTCCCTCCCCTTCAAGTTTGCATGTTATCATCGTCCAGCGTGGGGAACGGGTGTTAAAGGTGATTCCCTCGAAATCCAAAAAGAATGGTGCCCTCTCTTTGAGGAGTATCACGTTGATGCCGCTTTTGAAAATGATCATCACATTTATAAAAGAACTTACCCCCTCAAAGGGGGGAAGCGCGATGATTCGGAAGGCGTAGTTTACCTCGGTGATGGGGCCTGGGGAACAAGGACACGAGGTCTATCCAGGGAAGTTCTCAAAACTCGCCCGTTTTTAGCTCATGCAGAATCGCGTAACCACTTAATCAAAGTCTCTCTTAAAAAGGGAACCATCCGATACGAAGCAATCACGACTTCAGGAGAAAGATTTGATGTCTTTGATCGAACTTCTGGGGAAGAAGCTCAAAGATGACCACTCTTATTTTAGTCGGAGGTATCCGAGCTGTTCTTTCGAAGATAAATTGATTACCTTTCCCCCCTTAGTTTATTAACATCGACTTCATTCTTAACTATTTGGATTTTGAAAGAGCAGGAGCCCAAAGATCACCAATTTTCAAATCAGCTTGAAGCTGAATTCGAGCGACTCTCAACTTTACCAAGTGATCGTTGGCGGACCGAGCTAGGAAAGCGGACCGATCTGACTGAAGGACTTAAATCAACCCTCTTGGAGCTTCTAGAAGCTCATAATAGCATGCCCACACGATTCATGGACTCTACAGAAGTCCGTGAAATGCATGATCAGCCCCCTCTCGAGGGCGCCGAGGATCATTCGCAAACCATTGCACCCTCTTTTGAGACCGGGACCCTAATTGGATCTTACCGATTAGAATCAGAGATCGGGCAAGGTGGTTTTGGTGTGGTATGGTTAGCGAGGCAAGTCGAGCCATACGAACGAGAAGTCGCGATAAAAATCCTGAAACTTGGAATGGATTCGCGAGCCATCCTCAAGCGCTTTGAGGTTGAGCAAAAAATCCTGGCAATGATGGATCACCCTAATATTGCCCGCCTTATTGAATCTGGGACTACAATAACCGGGCAACCTTTTTTTGTCATGGAATTAGCGAGAGGCTTGCCCATTACAAAATATTGTGATGAAAAATGTTTAGATATCTCATCGCGACTCAACCTTTTCATCGATGTTTGTTTTGCGGTCAACCACGCCCATCAAAAAGGAGCAATTCATTGTGATCTCAAGCCATCCAACATCCTCGTTATTGAGAAAACGAACGGCCCCCTCGCTAAAGTAATCGATTTTGGAATCTCTCAAGTCATTCAAACTCCCAAATTTCGGTTAACACAAGTCGTCACGGCCGAAGGTCAAATATTGGGCACTCCAGATTACATGGCGCCCGAGCAATTTCACTCGCGCAAAGCAACCGATACTCTTTCAGATATTTATTCACTCGGTGCTATTCTCTATGAATTATTAATTGGAAGACCCCCTTACTGCTCTGGGGAATCAAAACACCTATCTCAGGAAGGTTTATTACGTGAAGCGCGCGACTTCATCACACCATCTGCCGCTTTCAAAAGCTATGAGGCTACCGATCGCATTGCGCTTGCACGAAAGCGCAATGCGAGCACTCAAGAACTACAACGCCGAGTTGCTCAGGATCTTGAACGCATCCCGATGAAAGCACTCCAATCTGATCCTAAAGAACGCTATGCCACTGTCATTGGGCTCTTGAACGATGTTCGAAGATCAATGTCCAATCTGCCAATAAAGGCAAGACCCCCAAGCCGGCTATATAGTTTCCAAAAGTTTTTTGGGCGAAACCGGCTTGCGGTCGTAGCTGCCTCGGCAACCATCCTAGCTATTTGTTTCTCGGCCCTCTTCAGCGCCTATCATGCCTCCTTGGCACGACAAGCCCGTGAGAAGGAAAGAGAACTACGAATTCATTCTGACAAACTCAGTGCAGAGGCTAAGGAATCAGAACGCTTGGCGATCGAAGGGCAGGAGGAAACTCAAGAACGCGCATACGTCGCTGATATGCAATTAATAGCGAAGAGTATTAACGAAGGAAATCTTCGCGAAACTAGGCGCCTCTTAGATCAATATAGCAAAGGCTTAGCCAAGAACGACCTTCGAGGATGGGAGTGGAGATACTTTTGGCAACAGGGGCAACAAGAAGGCGTTACTGAAATTGGGAGTTATTCTTCGCGAGTTCTTACAAGCTTCTTCACGAAAAACCAAAGCAGCATAATAAGCTTACGCGACAAGGGACACATCGAGCTCATCAACATAAATGATGATCAAGAGAAAACTGTTCTTTCCGTGGGAAGTGAAGAAGCTCTTATCGGTTCAACCAGTGGATTTCTCTGCAAAAATTTTGATTGTAATATTTTCGCCGGTCTCAGCTTTCGTGAAAAAAGTAATGATTATTATATCAAAATTTGGTCCGATCTCAGTAAGCCCCCCACTTATAATATCCACATCGGCCCACATCGGCCGACCGGCCTAGCCCTTTCTCCAAATGGCGAAACTTTAGCCTACTTCCTACCCGCTCATGGCTCAGCCAACGTCATCAAAATTGATTCAGCAGAAATCTTATATAGCGAACGACTCAATGATGGAAATTATTCAAATTTGGATACTGAAGGGGCCTGTTGTTTTTCTTCAAACGGGGAACAAATCGCTATTGGGGGGCGAAAAGGAAAAATTGTAATACTCGACACATCGGATTGGTCACGAACAGAGCGAAACCTTCAGGTAGCGGCAGACATCACAACGCTTACTTTTTCTCCCAACAACAGAAATCTTGCGGTCGGTTGTATATGGTTTGATCCAAGGATTTGGATTTTCGATTTAACACAGCCCGAGCCAGCGACTTCTCTTATTGGACATCAAGGTTTTGTCTCCAATTTGACTTTCTCTCCAAATGGAGAACTGCTCGCATCGTCAAGTGCTGACCAAAACATCAAACTCTGGTCTACTGAAAATTGGTCTGAGCTTTCGACCTTGTCAGGCCACACTGATGAGGTTTGGTCTGTTGACTTTTCTTTGGACGGCAGCCAGCTCTTAAGTACGGGGAAAGACAAAAAAATAAAACTTTGGGATATCAAAAATTTTATAGAACCCTCGCTAAACACCTCTGGTTTAAAAATCTCGGCTAATCACTTTCAAGTTTCACCGTGCGGATATCGAGTGATCTCATTGCGAAATGGAACACCTAGTTTAAGCGGAGATATAGAGAGACCTCTCAAAGAGTTGCCAGCAGATATTTCGAGGGCCTATTGGATCTCAAGCGACCGCCTTCTTTTATGCACTAAATCCTCCCCACCTGAGCTCCTAATATGGGACCTGAATGGCCACGTTGAAAAATCTCTCAAGTTAGCCCACCAAACCAATTCTATTAAGTATCGTTATCTCGAAGAGAGTCAGATACTTCTGGCTGCCATAAATTCTCCAGAGTCTGATCACATTCAGCTCGATCGTTATGACGCTAACTCTTTAGAATTAATCTCTTCGAGTGATTTCAATTTCTCGAAGAGTCTATGGGAAAATTTCGGAACAGAAACGATGGTCTCATTTTCTTCACACGGAGAGAAGGTCGCGTTTATCGAAGACTATTATGATATTGTCGTATACGATTTTTCATCAAGTAGCATCGTTAAACATTTTGACTTTCTCGGCAAATCTGGCCCTCAAGGCATGAGCATCTCACCCGACGGAAAGCTCCTTGCTTATGCCACGCGCGACCGTCCTATTATCAAAATTCATAGCCTTCTGAAAGACCGCCCCCTTGCTGAGCTCGCAGGACACAACATGGTCCTTAGGTCTATTGACTTTTCTCCAGATGGCGAACGAATTGCCTCTTGCTCAATTGGTTACGGCCCCATCCTTCTCTGGGAGACAGTCAAATGGCAACAGGTCGCGAATTTCCCCCCAACTCCTGGGTTTATTTCCCCAGACGCAAGATTCTTATGGAATGGGAACAACCTTATGATCAATGAAACATCTTTGGATACAGCAGACCATAACATTCGGGTACTTAAAGCTCCTCCGTTAGCGGAAATTTTAAATTCAAAAAACGAACCTAATCGATGATTCTATTGGCTCACGGGAAAGGTCCTTAAAAAAACCTCCCTAGAAAATCAGAATCGATTACAGAGAAACAATGTGGATTTTCACCTCTTGGATTTAAATCAAAAGTGCACCAGTTTGCTTTAAGTGCTAGCTAGGAGCGGGTTACAGCAGCTATAGTCCCACCCAAATATGGTCGAGGTGTGCCGAACAAAATACTGCCACGCGACCCATGGTGAGAAAAACACCATCAGCCGCGAACTCAAAAGAAAGAAAAAGACTCACAATGGAATTTTCATCGTGCCAAACGCCTAAAACCCATCTAATCACTCTCTAACATTTCCCTATGGTTATGAATTTTCATGAAGGAGATCACTGAAATTCTAGATAATCGGAAATTAAATGGGGATCCGGATGACGCCCTCATCACAGCCGTTTATGCCCAACTCAAACTGATGGCCAAAAACCGGATGGCACGCGAGCGTCGTGGCCATACCTTGCAGGCAACAGCCCTAGTTCACGAAGCTTGGTTGCGAATCGGCAATCAAGACTTTGCGAATCGAAAGCATTTTTTCTATGCTGCATCAGAAGCAATGCGCCGAATTCTAGTGGACAACGCCCGCCGTAAGCAGGCGTTATCCCGAGGTGGCGAATTCATAAGAGTCGACGACGCTGAAATTGATGAGTTCCCTTCCAATAAAAACCTCGGAGACCTTATCGCTATTAATGAGATCCTCGAAAAACTTGCAGAAATAGACCCTCGTAAAGCACAGCTCGTCAAACTTCGCTATTTTGTCGGGATGACCGGCGAAGAGGTTGCTGAGACGATGGATATGTCACTCACTACTGTAAATCGAGATTGGGCATTCGCGCGCGCGTGGCTATATAAGGAACTTAACAAGTAGCTCACTGAAAAGCTCCTCAATGAACTAGTCTTTCTTTTCGATGAAAAATTGGGCCAACCTCTTTATGAAAATTCTAGCTTCTACAGGCATCAGATGTGAGCCCTCTGGAGGAAAAGGGTCTTTTTTCCTTTTATGGTCTAAAAACCGAAACAATTTTTGCCACGCTTTATGCTTTATAATTGGCGCTCCCGGGAGGAATCGAACCTCCATCTAAGGTTTAGGAAACCCTTGTTCTATCCGTTGAACTACGGGAGCGACTTGGGGGCTCATAGCGTGAACCTTCCTTAAGTGCAAGTGATCTCAGAAATCTTACTTATGCACAAGATCATCGCAATAAACCTTGGCATTTGGGTTAATTCCGAACAAGCATCCGCCCGCCATGGCTGGTTTTTTTAAGAAACTCTTTAATAAGGTTACCAATAAAGCTGAGATAGACTGGGATGATCTGGAAGCCGATCTCATCTCCGGTGATCTCGGCGTGAGGCTCTCACTCGAGATTGTTGAGGAGCTCAAAGAGCTTGGCCGAAAAATATCTGCCGATGATGTTGTGGAAACAACCCGTAACAAACTGGCTGGGCTTTTCCCGGTAGATGCATCAGCTCTCCAACCCCGGGCCGGAAGCAATCCCGCCGTTTTGTTGATCGTCGGCGTCAACGGCACTGGAAAGACCACCTCCACCGCTAAACTTGGCAACTTGCTGAAAAGCCAAGGGTATTCCGTCCTGATGGCTGCTGCAGACACTTTCCGAGCTGCTGCTGTCGAACAGCTAGTTCGTTGGGGCGAGCGACTTGACCTTCCCGTCGTCACTGGTGCTCACGAAGCAGATCCTTCCTCGGTTTGCTACCAAGCCCACCAAAAGGCGATTGCTGGCAACTACGACTTTCTCCTCTGCGACACTGCCGGGCGACTCCATACCCGTAATAACCTCATGGATGAACTTGCTAAAATTAAACGCACTATCAGTAAACAGGATGAGACTGCTCCACATGAAACTTTCCTCGTTGTCGACGCCTCCACCGGCGGAAACGCTCTTAATCAAGCCCGCGAATTTCAAAAAGCGGTTCCACTCAATGGGCTGATCCTCACTAAGCTCGACGGATCAGGTAAAGGCGGCGTTGCTGCCGCCATCCAAAAAGAACTCGGTATTACTCCGCGCTTCATAGGCACCGGAGAAGAACCTGGGCGCTTCGAGCGTTTCAAACGCGAACGCTTCGTGGAGAAAATTCTTTAGTAGCGCTTCCAAAGCTGGCGGCTGAAGAGGACTACAAAAGCGACATACTCAAGACGGCCTAAAATCATTAGGGTTGCAAAGAACAGCTTGGTTGTTGCCCCTGCCTGAGCAAAACCCTCAGCCCCACCCATATCGGCCAGCGCTGGCCCCATATTTCCAAGACAGCTAATGACAGCCGAAAGTGAACCTTTGAGTGACTGAGCTGGTTCCAGCAATTGCAAAATAAAGGTCCCCATAATCGCAAAAAATCCGAACATCGAGATTACAAGAAATAATTGCTCAAAGGCGCCATCCTGAACTTTCCGACCATTTAATTTAATTGGCTCTACCATCTTAGGGCGAAAGGTACGATGCAGACCAGACTTCAAAAATCGCACCCACATGATAATCCGGCTCACTTTTAAGCCCCCGACTGTTGAACCGGAACATCCCCCCACCACCATCAATAAAACCAAAACGCCAACTGCTAATCGGCTCCACTCATTAAAATCACTACTCACATATCCGGTGCTCGTGCCAATCGAAATCACATTGAATAAAATATCAACTGGCTGAGCCCCATCAAATCCACCCGAAAAATGTTGTATGAGCAACACAAGCGACGCGATTCCAACGATTCCTAGAAACCAGTAGACCTCCTCAAACTTCTCACGAAGATCCTTCCACTTCCGCTTCATCATCGTGAGATAAAAAGGAAAGCTGATCGCACCTAGTATCATAAACACCATAAGCCAGATCTTACTTGCTATACCGAAAGGCTCTCCCGCCACACTGGAATTTTCGGTCCCAAATCCACCTGTCGCAACAGCCGTCAACCCATGATTTACCGCCTGGAATGGAGTTAAACCCAGTCCCCACAAACCAAGCCCACAAATGATGGTAAAGCCCAAATAGAGCAGCCAAATTCGTCTCATGGTCTGCCGCAAACTTGCCAAATCAGTATTCGATAGCGACGACTCCGCACCGATCAAAGTCTTACTGCTTGAGGTCATTCCCGACAGAACTACAACGAACATCGCGAGAATACCCATCGCTCCAACCCATTGCGTCAGGGATCGCCACATCAGGATCGACTTAGGCAGGCGCTCCAAGTCGACAAAAATTGTCGATCCCGTCGTGGTCAGACCCGAAACACCTTCAAAGAAAGCAGAATCCAACGAAACTTGGGGCTCACAAAAAAAATAAGGTAATGCTGCGGCACAGCTGCAAGCAAACCAACCAGCGCCCACCAAGGCCATCGCCTCCCTGCGCCTCATCGCCAGAGAACGCCCCGAGCGCTCACCCTTCACATATCCGACGATGAACAAGGCGGTCCCAACGCTCAGTGTGATCGCGAGCGAGATCCCCCACCCCTCTAAATCTAGCCCTGTTTCATGGAGATCTCCCGCAGGAACAATTGCCGACAGAGAGACCGAAACCACCATGGCAATGCCTATCATCAAGACCATTGTCCCGAGCGAGCGTAAAAAGACACAGATATTCAAAACAATATCAGATTAAAAAAGGCCCTCCCAAGAAGAGTTCCGCAATTAATTTAGTCAATCCCCGGGATTTCTCCACTCAAAAAAAAAACTCGGTTCTCGACCTTCTCTCCATGATTTTTCAGTCTTACTCTATGATATTTCGATCACTTTCATTTCTAGCAGTCGCAACAATCGGTCTTAGCGCCGCTGAGGTTGACCTAGTCAAACTCGGGAAAGAAACTTTTAACGCTGTTGGTTGTGCAGAATGCCATTCTGAAATCAAGGACGATACCTCCGTCAAAACCGGCCCCGGGCTCTACGGTCTTTTCCCAACCACCGCACGAAAGCGTGACATCATCGAAGCGGGAGAGAACCATAAGCACACAATCACTGCTGACTACGCATATTTTAATAAGTCGCTGCGCTCCCCGGCTACCGAGATCGCAATCTCCGAAGTTGCACCGACCAAAGGGACGACCTTCCTCCCCGTAATGCCGGCCTACCCTGAGACCTTCCTAAACGCGCAAAAGGCCAAGGCCATCTTCCACTATCTGCAAACTCTAAACGATGAGGGGCTTCGCGGCCCATCCAAGGTCATAGCCGAACTTAAGGAGGGAACGGTTGTCAAAGACATTCACGAGAACCCAACCGAAATCCTCGTCACAGACCGCACCCGTATTTTCCGCGCTCGCATTCCCGGTTCCTCCGCACGGGCCGTCCACGTAGGGCACCCCAGCGGACTCAACTACGCCTTTGATCCTCGTAACATGACAATCAGCAAGGTCTGGTGGGGTGGATTTCTCAATCTAAAGAATGAGATGTCAGGGCGAGGCAACAATCCTTCGACTCTGGGAAACAAAGCCCGTGAAGTGAGCCTCTCCAACCAACCAAAAATCCATGATAAGCCAATCGATCTCTCTTTCAAATCCCCCCTCATCAATGATGGCAAAACCATCGAAAACAATCTCTGGGGCGACGAAGAATTCATCGATCAGCTTAAGAAAGCCAACGCGCAGTTCATTGGCTACGACTATCCTTCCGATCCAAAAGGACACCCAACCTTCCATTACCGTTTTGGCAAAGACACATACTCTCTGACCTTCACTATCAATGCGGATGGCCTCGCTATCACTCGGTCGACCAAAAATGGCAAGGCATCTAAGCACGAAACAAAAACTGACAAACCTGATTCGATCTGGAGACCCAACCCCATCCCATCAACCCTGACCCAACAGGTCGCGCTTACCCCCATGGACAAGATCGTCCTATTGCCTGGCTATTCTGCAGAACGCGTCCCCGCCCCGACTGATCCACATGGCCGTCCACAACTCTTTGAACCCCTTGGGATGGCTCTTGATTCCAAAGATGGCTCCATTGTTGTCACCACCCGCACCGCCGGAGTCTGGCGCTTTAGAGATAATACCTGGACCATGATTGCCGACGGCCTTCTCGATGCCCTGGGTGTGATTATTGAAAAGGACCGGCTCGTGGTTGGCCAAAAGGCGGAACTTACCGCACTCTATGATAAAAATGGCGATGGATTCTACGAGACCTTTCGCACTCTGAGCGACGACTTCCTTTTTACTGCAAACTACCACGGATACCTGCACGGCCCGGCAAAGGATAAGGCTGGAAACTACTACTTCACCCTGAACCTTGACCACCGCAATGGTCGCCAGATCCACAAAGCCAACGGTCCATTCATGGGCTCCCAAGGCGGCTACCGTGGCTGGACTTTGCAAGTCACCCCTGACGGGAAAACTATCCCATTTGCAATGGGATTGCGAAGCCCCGCTGGGATTTCAGCCAGCCCCGAGGGAGATATTTACTACACTGAGAACCAAGGTGAATACAATGGCACCTCCAAAATGCACCTCGTCCAAAAAGGAAACTACTACGGTCATCCTTCCGGGCTCGTTGACGTTCCCGGCATGAAACCCGACTCACCAGAAATTGCCTGGGACAAATGGGCTCCAAAGCGCGCCGTATCAGTCGCTCTTTTACCACATGGACGTATCGCTAACGCTCCCGGCAGTCCAACCTGGGATACCACAGACGGAAAATTTGGCCCCTTTGCCGGGGATATTTATTGTGGAGATCAAACCCTCTCAACCCTTTTCCGAATTGCCCTAAAGCCGAAAAATGAAGCCGCTCTTATCCACTTCGCAGACGGATTCCCCTCCGGCCTCATGAGACAAACGTTCGATAACGACGGCGCGATGTATGTCGGTCAAACTGGTCGCGGATGGCGTGCTCGTGGCGGCAGTCAGCACGCCCTCGTAAAGCTCACCTACACCAAGAATGACTCTCCGCAGTTAAAGGATATCTCCCGCAAAAGTGATACCTTCACTTTGCACTTCAGCGGTAACACCAAGGAACTCGCAGAGGGCACCGATCTTGCCATCGAATCATGGTTTTACCACGACAAACCCGACTATGGATCCCCGAGTAACAACAAATTAAAGGAGTCCATCGCAAGCCAGAAAATAGATCGAGCAAAAGGCACAATCACTATCAAGCTTAAACCAAACGATCAGCGACAGGCCGGGAGCCGAGTCTTCTATTTCTCGTCTAAGAATCTCCCAAAAAACCGCAAGGACGCTCTTCAAGCTTACTACACGATCTCCCGATAAGAGCGCCCGTCTTTCTTTCTATTCAAACTCCCCGACCATACGCGAAAATTAAGATCGATTGCGATCAGCACTTCACAGCCTCCTTCTTTCCAATGAACTAGAGGATTAATCTTTGATCTTAGCATGGGGCTCTTTTCCTTTCTCAATACCGACCGGCGAAACTTTGATGTTAGCGCATCAGATAGCCGACTCTCAGTCGATCTTACTAAGTTTATTATTGGATCGACGCCTCTCGGTAAAGAGCCTTGGGATGGAGACTCTTTCGCGAAACATTTGGAGAAGGAAGTAACCCTAAAATCCGAGCAGTATGGTTACGAACTCGGAGTGAAGAACGGCAAGCTTGATTACGCTTTTTTCACCGTCAAAGATTTCAAAGGAACCTTCTTGGTGAAAGACAAGTCGCTTCTCCTCTCGAGCACGACAGATAGGGAAGAAATCATCTCTATTTTTGGAGAGCCCTATTGGACCGACTTTGACGATAGTGAAATCATCCTCTTCTACGAATTCCAAGAAAGTGCCATCGAACTTCAGTTCGAATTCCCCGATGGCAAACACCTAGAATTTATCACTCTGATGAAAGATGGGATCCTATCCAAAAAAGACCAACGTGAAAGCTACGGCGTCACCAAACCTTGGCCATCCGAAAAAAGACAATGATAGCTTTTTGACGTGAGCAATTTCATCGGCGCGCGGACCCTCAACAGCGACGGAGCTGGAGTCTAATAATGCACCTCACCTCGTCTCTGCTCCAGCGTTCCCTTTGTAACTCCAAGTCTCTCAATCGCACCCAACTTCCTCACTAAGTTCTGAGCTTCGCCCTCCCCGTTGAGGAAATTCTGATACCAGCCAACCAGCCTTGCAGCCTGCTTAGCGTCCTCTTCGAGTAACTCCACCCGAAATTTTCGCAGCCCTAGCGAGATGAACTCGTCAACACTCGCTGCTCCTGTCTGAGCTCGTCCATTAAAGAGCGTGTTTCGGCATCCTACATCAGCTTTTAAAATGTGTAACTGCCCCACTCTATCCCGCAGTTGAACATTATGTTTATCACAGGGTTTTCCACAATTTTTGATACTCGTACCATTACTCAAAAACGTACAGAACGCACAGTGTTCCATATGAAACATCGGCATGTGTTGGTGGACCGTAAGCTCAAACCACTTCGGCGGAGCGCTCGCCAATAATTCACTCACCTGACCTTCATTTAAATCATATGAAACCGTAAGGTTTTCAAATTCACCATGCGTCATCAACAAGGCTGCCGAAACTGGGTTCGCAACATTTAATGAAAAATCCGCGACCGTTTTTATCCCTCGTTCTTTGAAATATGAAACACCTCCAAGATTACGAACCAAAACCCCATCCGGTTCCGCCTTCTCCACCAATTTAAAAAAACCTATCTCGGTTGGCTTCTGTATTCTTGGCGTTGCCAAGAATACCTTTATCCCACTTTTTCGGGCTATCTCTACTGCCTCGCGGTATTCCTTCAAATCCTCAAAATCACAATAGACGAAACCCGCCCCCGCTCGCGCACACCCCTCCACCTGTTCCAACGAACGACATAAAACCCGTAACTCAGGCAAACCTTTATCTATTGCAGCATGCTTCGGCATCAACCGGGCCAAAACTACCCCGCCATTTTTCACCACCGGCTCTTCTTTTAACTCCTCTACCAATCGCCGCCGGACTCGATTTAGCTCCCCGAGTGGAATCATCACCTCGCCTTCGAGTAAATTTTGCACCAATCCCAACTGGAATTCCGTTCCGCCCAATCTCCCTAGCTGCCCCGCTAAAACCTCCTGATTCAAAGGACGCTTCTCAGCCTTCTCAAGCATCACCTCACTCACCACCTTTTTCCCTCGGCATTCCAAAACCAAAGGCTCACCAGACCTACCTGAAACTTGAATCATCAGAGAATCCCCTTTCTCTTCCAACCGCCCACCTTTCCAACTCTTCTTTACTTCTTTCTCCAAACCCGGATCGCTCGTCTTCCACAAGCCCTGCCCCGCGTGCACCCGCTTCCAATTGATTCCCGACCGCCGATCAAAGAACAACTTCTTGCCCTCTACCTTCCAGACCATCCCACCCTGCTCGTCATTTCGGTCCTCCCCCGCATCAAAGACAAAGCCGTCCCCGGGTTTAAGTAAAACCT
>Ga0213868_10000920_pt1 | contig 28725 bp, 21 predicted proteins | sample PICome_9_FD_160087 | JGI IMG/M metagenome (GOLD analysis project Ga0213868, IMG submission 160087) | Coastal seawater microbial communities near Pivers Island, North Carolina, United States - PICO127 | ecosystem: Environmental > Aquatic > Marine > Coastal | place: USA: North Carolina... | reverse complement strand
GTGGCGTGTCAGCAATCTCAGGCTCCAAGTTCACATCATCAAAATCGTCAGCATCGTCAGTGTTTGCATCATTGGTCATCTCGTTCTCTGCATGAGCGACATCATGTGAAATGTCAGCAATCTCAGGTTCCAAGTTCACATCATCAAAATCGTCAGCATCGTCAGTGTTTGCATCATTGGTCATCTCGTTCTCTGTATGAGCGACATCATGTGGCGTGTCAGCAATCTCAGGTTCCAAGTTCACATCATCGGCATTATATTGGTTGTCGATTTCAAGATGCCTATTTTTCTCTGCAGTGATATCCTGGTCGATCGCACTGATTTGCTCTCCATTATGAATATATTCCGGGACATTCTCATTCTCATCAATTCCACAACTTTTAGTGTACTCGTTTTTCGATCCCGATCTGTGAATGTCACTCGATACACTCTTTTCTTTCGCTTCTTTGAGTGCCTTAGCTGTTCGTTCAAGCTGCTCCTCTAGTCTTGCGATTTCAGCTTGTTTTTCCATATCAGATTGGTTGACTTGATCCATTTGTTCCTTTTCTTCTTTTTGTTGAGAATCAGTTTCAACATCACGGACAACAACATTCATAGTTTCTAATTCATCATCTGATAGACCAATATCAGAGTCTTTTGATAAGTTTAATTCTGACAAGTCTTCTGATAAATCCATACTAATTTTTTGCTGAACTTCAGCACTATCCTCAGATTTTTGCCAATTAATTACGTCATCCACAACAGGGGTATCATTCGAAGATTCATTGATATCCATTGTGGATATATAATCGTGTAAGTGGGATTTAACCTCAGAGATAGATTCTTCATTCATATTCTCCGTAGGGTCGCTCACTTTGAGAGAAAGGGCTTTATCGTCAGTTGACATCATCTTTTCTGAATGTTTTGTCTTGGGAGAAATGGTTCCTGCATCAGTTGTATTGAAACCACCTTTGTCAAAACTGATGGATGCACATTTTTCTGCATCATTTACAAGGCTATTCTTTTCTGATGAGTTCTCGTAGGAGATATGATTACGAGTCAAAGAAACATCATTTGAAGGCTGATTATGACCAGTCACAGATTCTGAAACAGTCCGATCATAACTGTAGGCAGTGTCGTTGTCAGAGAAACCACTTTGTGATTCCGCATACGATATATCATCTTCTTCAGGTTCTTTTTTATCGACGACTGATTCTTTTGTCTCTTTCGCTTTGTCCACTTGGTTGCTATCCTGAATTTTTGAAGTGGACTGACCCATGAACAAACTAAATGCTCCTCTGACGAAGCCCATGATTCCGTAGTCTTCGTCATCTGAATCAGAGTCATAAGATGAATCAGAATACTCTGAGGAGTATGATTTACTCTGCATTTTTTCTTCCTCGTTATTCTTTGAGGATACACCCATCTTGAGTTACTTGCAATACAAAAAGGAGGATTTTTTTGAATGAATGTATTTGTCACGAAAAAGTTTTAGAAAGATCAGCGATTGACAAAACGGATGAATATTGGCTAATTTAGTTGACAGTAACCGTATGGGTATGGTGCTTTTTAAATCCTACACGTGTCTCGTGTCAACGTGGTTAATAAACACAGAAACGGCAACCAACAACCCATTGACATACTTACTTAGTTTCATTGATATAACTATTTTTAGAATGCAAGTCTCCAAAATGTCACTAATCGCTGCTTTATCTACCCTAGCATCTGGGGCTGCATTTACTAGTCGGTCGGCTTTTCCTCGTGTTGCCAAGGCTGTAACAGCCAGAGCCATGTCCTCCAACGGTCCCTTTCCTTACGGTGATGATAAGATGCCCTTCTACGCTCTTGGAGTCAACCTAGCTAAACAGGTAGGAGGACAGACTGGTTTCAAATCACTTCTCGACGATGACGAGCTTGACCTAGTCTTAAAGGGTTTCAGCGAGGAGATTACCGGCACTTCCACAGTTGATGCCAATACTGTGCTTATGAAGTTTGGTATGGAACTTAACAAGATTCTTCAAGAGCGTTCAAGTAATATTATAGAGCGTGTACGTCAGGAAGGAGAGGAATTTATGGCTGGGTTTTTGGATTGTAATGACGAAGCAATCAAGACTGAATCTGGCATGATTTACTACTCCATGACGGAGGGAACTGGTGCTTCTCCAACTCTTAAAGACACTGTTGAGGTTCATTATCATGGAACTTTGGTGGATGGAACTGTTTTTGATTCTTCTGTTGAACGTGGTCAGACAATCTCATTCCCTCTCGGTGGAGTCATTAAAGGTTGGCAAGAGGGTCTTCAGCTTATGAAAGAGGGTGGAAAGGCAACTTTGGTCATTCCCAGTGATCTCGCATATGGCGAGGCTGGAAGTGGAGATGTCATCCCTCCTGGTGCTACTCTCAAGTTTGAAGTTGAGCTTTTCAAGGTGAACTAAAACTAAAAGACCATCATGTTAAAATATTTTTTAACTTGGCTTTTAGTGTGAACATGTGAAAAAAATTGAAAATATCCATCACCATTGTGAAAAAATTCGCAGTTCACATGAAGGTATATTCAACTTGGACTTGAGTGTAGAATAGTTTCCGTTTTTGAAGTAAGATAATAGCTGATATCTAAGATCACAGTTTCCACTTGATTTTTTTAAAAAAATACGACACAGGGGCTGGTTCACCGTTCATCTGAACTCACGAACGATCGAATATTATCGAATAGATTTCATATTTCATTCATAACACAAGAGACAAGAGAAGAGAGGACAGTCGTTGTTTTTTGTTAATAATCGACTGTGCATCATCTAATCAGTGCAGTCAAATGTATTTGGCTCTGGAGCGATAGTATAACTACCAGCTGCCTTTCATCTTTCTTGCGTCTCGGTTCTCTTTATTCGGTGTCTTGAGTGTTCTCACTTTTTAATCTCTCACATGCTAACGTCTCACAACAACAACAACAACAACGACATTATTTTATCGTCATTATTATTACCTAAAAGATCCTAGTAACAAAAAATCATTCAAAAACAAATGACAAAGTCATCAGAACAGGCAGGCATAGTTCCAAAAGAAGAAAACCGGGATGACGAACTGCACGTTGTGATTGGTAGTCGATTTCGTCAAGATTATGTAATTGAAGATGATGAGTTTGTTGCTCAAAGGATTGAGGAGGTGAAAGCCGAAATAGATAGAATGAGTGAAGCGAAGGTCCTCTCATATCGGCTTGCTCTCATCAAGGCCCCCGACCAGTGCGATGATAGATTTCTACTCAAGTGCTTGCGAAGCGAGTATTTTCATCCAGTTGTAAGTTGCATTTTGTTTGTTGAAGCACTACCATGTCTGATAAATCCATCCTTTGGAAGTTTCATTCTCTGCATTCCCTCACTTCTGCTCTTATATGTACGCTACGCTATTTAAAAAAATACAGTTCTCTGCAAAAAAGGCCGTACATTACTGGGATAAGCGGTTACAGTTGTTTGGTTTGGATCGTGGATTCTTACCACTGTACCAAACTGATGCCGTGGCCACACCAGAGGAAAAAGATTGGTTAAAGGTGTATTCCTACTCCGGTCAGAAGGATAGCAAAGGTCGAGCGATCATCTGTTATACCAATTTCCATTTACTTCCAACACATCCCACTATGTGGTACATTCAAACAGACTACATTTTAAGAGCAATGTGGTTGTCGTGGGAGGCTGGCTCAATAGACGAAGAAGTGCAGAGAAACGGATTTGTTACCATTGTTGATTTACTAAGTTTTTCTGCGCGACACTTTGACACGCACTATATGAGAACAACTTCTGATGCCGCGCGACACGCTTTCCCTGCCAAACCCGCGCAGATTCATTTACTATCGGAACCAACATGGATGGGATACATTCTAATAACGCACCAAAATATTTTAGGACATAAGTTGAGATCGCGTCTTTTATCGCATCGCGGCGATCGGAAAATGGTGATTGAAAAACTTCAAAATGAATATGGAATTCCAGCTTCTGTCTTTCTGAATTTACATATGCCAGCTGATACATGAGTCTCTTTCTATTAGTCTGTCAAATAATCAAATCAGACCATTCTTCTAATCCTTATTTCAAAGAGCTCGTAATGATTTTGTTTGTTTTTTATGTAGAAAACTAACCTGGCTGTAAAATGTTCATTTTAAGGAACAAACGAAAACACGAACACCAACACCACCAACCACCACACACAAAACCGAGAGCGTCAACAAGAGGTTTAAAGCGTGTTCCAAGGGCATCCATATATCTAAAACCAACAGAGAAATATAAGAATAATCCACACACTTAGTTTTGGAAATGTTTTACGTAAAAACATTAGAGCATGAAATAGTCTTGGAACCACTGTACTTCGGTCAAAAATTAAAATCAACCCTCGTCCGTTTACTCAAAGAAGAAGTTGAGGGACTGGCACTCTCTAACTACGGATTCGTAGTTAATGTAATCAATGTACCTGAGGATCAAATAAAGTTCGGGATTATTGAGTATGACACTGGTAATGTCACTTGTTATGTGAAATATACTGCTCTTTTATTGAGGCCATTCATGAATGAAGTTGTGGATGCTACTGTGAGCCAGTGCAATAATCTTGGTTTCTTTGCTTTTGTCGGTCCACTTCGAATTTTTGTCAGTAAGCATTCTATGCCAGAAGATATTATGAATGGTTTTGATGGTGAAAAAGATGCTTGGGTAAGTGATGATGGAGAAGTTGTTATTCACGCTGGATGTGGTGTTAGATTGAAGATTAAGGGAAGAACTGTCGAGCAGGGCAATATTACAGCTATTGGTACCATCAAGGATAATTACTTGGGTTTGATTGACGATGGTAGTGGTGAGATGGTTGACGAATTGTGATAAATCTTGTTTTATGGAAGGGACCGGGCGACTTGCTTCGAATTTGTAAAGAACAGACTATCATTTCCTAAAGTAAGACTTTGTTCTTATTATATCTCCTCTTCATGATTTCTCTTCGATGTCAAGTGTTTATCCTGTAATTTGACAGTTCCGACAACAACATCAACGAATCTACATAAAGCAAAAGGTACTGTATTGTTTTGATCTACCCAGAAATATCGAATGAATGCTCAATGAAAACGTTGTCACGCTGACCCAAGTTTGGCTTTCACGAAACATAAATCAATTTCATATTTAGGAAATCAGCTCCTAAAGATATTTATAAGATGTTGAACTGATGTGTTTTATTGCAACTTGGACTTTTAGTGTATTGTAGTGTATATATTTGTTAATTCGTCAATTTCCGAATCAAAGTCCGACTGGTCTAGTGGTATGATTCGTCTTTAGGGTGGACGAGGTCCCGGGTTCGATTCCCGGGTCGGACCTTTTGCTCTTCGAAACGGAGACATATTGCTCTTCGAAACTGAGACATAGCAATTCCGCCACAAGAGGAACTGTGAGCATGTTTCTATTTCTTGATAAAGTTTCCAAGGATGATTTAAATCAGGTTATTATCATGCAAAATCAAAATCTACTCTATGATCCCCTTACAGGATTTTACAACGTGTGTATTTGGATCTAGTCAACCAAAATCTGTTTTCATCTATAAGATTTGTAATGAGACTGCCTTATCAGTACTATTTCTTTTGAAAGTATGCATCGTTATCAGAATCTTTCGTACATTTTACTTTTGTTGGTGTTAATAGAGCTAAGTACGCACCCCATGTAGCCTATCTTCATTTTGTGACACGAGAATTAGGCAAAATTAGCCGAAAGATTTTGTTCAAAAAAATGAATGAATCAATCAAGAATCCTGAATAGGGAAGAGGGAGTAAGCGCGCATCGCAAGTGTTTGTTGGGTTCTGATTCTCATCTCTTCTTCATCAGAAATCTGAACTGAATTGTCTGTTAAGCTCACTGAGCATAGAGATATCTTTGAATTCTCCACTTGAGCGTATTTTCAAAATGATTCCCACCACAAATCAAGAAGCAAACGAAAACACTCCACTGAAGAATAGGACGTCCAATCCTAGCGTCCATAACGATGGAATTGCAACACGTCGTACCGTCATGCAAAAGTCAAAAGTTGTTACTGGTGCATTGATACTAGTTGCACTTTTATCTTCCTTTGCATTTTTGAATAACAAATACATTGGCTCTGAATCCATATCTCCAATGGATGAAAATAAGTTGAATGAACCTTCTGGCTGGTTGGGAAATGTCCGTACCCCAATCCTCGGCAGCAATCGTCACGAAAAGAAGGAGAAAAAGAGGAAACGGGACAAAGATAAGAAGAAGGACAAACGCCACAGTAATAATAAAAGTAAGAAGAGTAAGAAGAGTGAGGAAGATTCTAAATCAGCTAAATCAGCTAAATCGAATGACACCGAAAATGCTCCCAACATGAACTCTTCACCCGATGATAAGCATGATGGGAGTTCAGATGAAGACAAGGATGGGAGTATCAGTGGGAATTCTACTTCATCGAGCAATGACACTGTTTCCTCTAGTGATAATCCTAGTGGCAGCAATGACATCATAACTCCAGCAGCTGATGGGAATACGGATACTACAACAGGTGATACTTCGAACGCCCCTTCTCAACCTCCATCCAGGAATGAATCTTCTCAGCCTAGTGATAATGGTGCTGATAATGCAGGAAACGATTCTCAGGACATGGCCAATTAGTTTCACTTCATCATTTGACTGTGACTCTGTGACAGCTGACAGCGGCGATAAGTAGAGACACGTAAATTACATACTTTCATAGGATTCTTACATGCACATCATCTCTTTTCTCTTAAGAAGCAAAGATATTATTTTAAGTAGTATCTTTATCAAACTTATCTCCACATCGAGAAAGGGACATTAGATGATACTGAAATGAGAAATAAGACTCGCGATATCTTCGCGAATGTACTAAACATGACTCGATTTGCCTAATTTTGCAAAAACATGAAACGTGGAAGATTTTCCTCTGTTCGTTGAACCAGTTGAACCAAAATCAGAGGACAGCTGCCATGATTTGTCCATCCACTCAATCTACTTATAAATACTGACATACGTACAAGATGAGGATTCCAACGTCAAGTTTCGTCGTGTCTCTTTCAGGACTTTATACCATTGGTTTCAGCAGTTTGGTAATCAGTAGAAAATCAGCAGACGCATTTGTTTCGACCCCATCATGGTGCAGCATCAGAAACGACATCCACAGTAACTATCGTCTCATTCCATTCATACCGGAAAATACACAGAAATATGCTTCACATTCCACTTTCGCTCCTTATCAGATGCGTTTTGTCAGAAGTGTTGAGTTGTTCATGACATCTGAAGATGAGACCTTGATCAAGGCAGAAGATGGCGAAGCTCTCCAAACGTTATTTGAGCAATTCTGTGACGACGATGGACTCATGACCAAGGAAACGCTTGTTCGAGATATTGCATCTATAAGAGAATTATTGGTAAGATCTTGATTGGAATCCATGGTGTTTGAATGTAATAAATTTATATTTGTCATGTGATAATTAGATTCTTTGTCATACTCTCACCTCTTCTACTTATTTCATCATGCATCTCATATAAAATCAATAATGCTGCAGGAGGTAGGGGATTTATTACAAGAGGAACTAGATGATATTTGGGATGCAGCTCCAAAGTTTCCGGATTTGGAAAACACTACTGTACAGCGTATAGACGTAGATTCATTTATTCAAATTTATCGTGATATTGATGATATTTTCGAAGACGTTGAAGAAGTCGAACAACTTGATGGCAAAATGGATGACACAATGAATCGTGATGTAGAAAGTATCTTAGAACCTAATCCCACTGACAACATGCAGAATGAAGAAATAGAAATTTTTGAGGAGGAAGGGTCAGACCCAGAGATCCCAACTCAAAATGAACAAATGTTGGAACAGGCATTCAATAACATTTGTAATGATAAAAAGCTAGTTTCCAAACAAGCACTTGAGAACTGGAGTGAAATAAAGACATTATTCGAGGATGGTTTACTTGGTCAGGATGAATTTGATTCTATGTGGGAAAAGACTGCCAAGAGTCCTGGATTGCCTGATATGATTGACGTGGATGGATTTTTAAGCTTTAATGTGGCCCTTGATGACTTATTTGAGATTGATGATATGGACGATGACGATTTTTCCGATGAAAGTTCCCAAATACCAATGTTTTATGCGGATGATTTGCCCCCTGGAGTTATCTTTGCTGAGATTGCTAATGAAAATTCTTTAGTAGGGATGAACGAGCTTCGATCATGGGGAGATTTGCAACAAATGTTGCGCGATGGTGATTTATTGCCAATTGAATTGCAAAACCTATACGATCAGATACCTAAAGTTGTTGGAACTGACGCTCTTGATGAAGCTGGATTCGAACAATTATTTAATGCTATCGAGGATCTTTTCGAAGATGGGGTTGAAGAAAATTCAAAGTCAGATACAGCAACGGTAGAACAGGATACTTCCTCTAAACTCAAGAATGATCTGCTTGATCTTATCACCAAACTTTCAAACGATGGTGGTAAACTTCCGTGTGGACTCGAAGACGATGAGACTCAAGCCGAACTTGTTCTTGATAGAGTCCTTGCCCTCGAGGCAGCAACATCTAACATGGTTTCTAGATCTGATGTAGAAGTCAGTACTGCAAATGTAGCAGGAAAGTGGGAGTTGCTGTATACAACTTCTTCGACAATGAAATTCAACCAAGGATTAAGCGGCCTTGTTCCCATTGGAACAGGAAAATTTGTCGGCCTCACTCAGTCTCTTGTCGCATCCAAGTACCTCCAAGACGTTGAATATGTCGAAAAGATCGCTGCAGGTCCAGCAGAATTTGAAGTGAAGGTGAATGGGGCTTGGGAGTTGAGGAGTTCTGTGTCACTCTTTACGGGATCGAAATCAGTTTCGCTCTCGGTTGAACCTGACAAGGTTACGTATTGGGGACCAACCACGCGAGCCGATCATTGGAAAAGTCTGGGACCATTAAACTTGCTAGATATCGCTTATTTAGATGATGACTTGAGAATCATGAGAGGGACGACAGCAATAACGAATGTTTTTATCTTTAAACGAATTCAGTAAATATAAGTTTGTATGAAGAAGGAAGCTTTTATGCTTTGTTTTGATGAAATGGTCTACTTGTGTTCGAAATCGGCATGCGTTTCCTTGTACTTGCTGATCAAATGCTGACCAGATGTCGTTGGTGGGTATTTTGCAATTCCATCTTCACCAATACAAGACGGAAGACAAGTGACGATGGTATCGAATGCAGGTTCGTAAAAGAAGGGCATGGAAAATCGCTCCCTCCCTGTTTTCGAAAGAACTCTGTGAACAGTGGACTTGTACCGTCCATTTGTCCATCGCTCCAGCATATCTCCGAGGTTCACAACAAATGTACCAAGAGGTGGGGGTGCAACATCTATCCAACATTCTTCATCGTTTCTATTACTATTCTTATCGTCATCCTCATCAAACTTTATTTGTAATCCAGGATTCTCATCCGTGGCAAGTATAGTAATCATACCATAGTCACTATGAGCTCCACATGCGTATATACCTTCTTCCATGTTACTTTGTTCTGAAGAATAATGTAACAGTCTCAAAAATGCCATGGGATTTGTGTCAAAACATGAATCAAAGTACTCCTTGGGTAGGTTCAGAGATAGCGCAAGCATTTGCACCACAGTGAATCCAATCACTTTCATCCGTTGATGATACGCCACCATGACATCTTTAAATAATACTGCATCAAAATGAAATTCTTCAGAATCTATATTGTCAGGCCAAACATTGGGACCACATAGTTTATCTGGATTATATCGATCTGAGTCGTCTTTGGATATGTCATCAGCGATATAAAATCCTTCTTTAGTATCACCTTTGCTCTGTTTCATTGGATCAAGTGTCTCTTCTTCAAAACCTGTGTATCCTCTATTGAGTTTCGAATCTGAAATGTTTTTTTTAATGTCGAGTGGCAATGCGAAGAAGGCTTTGCTTTGTGATAGAACTTGACGTTGAAGCTGTTTTAATTCGTCTTGTCCCTCTGAGGTGCCTACTTTAAGGTAAAAGAATCCAACATTTTCACAGGCATGTCGCAATAACTTTATTTCATCTTTTGTTGGATTATGTGTGAGATGAATGGTTGGGATCATTGAATTGTTGATTTTAAATACATAAACTAAGTAAGTCAACAAGTGTAGATTGTACTCGTATCTTCATGTTTTGTGTTCTGTGTTCTTGATTTGGATGTAACATTTTAGGAATAATGAGGCCTTGTTAACCCTCACACACACAAAACATACCCACCACACAAAAAGTTTGACACAAAAACACAAAACACACACAGAATTACATCCATATTGTATCTATCATCTCTTCCATTGATTAAAAATAAAATGAGCACTACTGTCAATAATGACAACCAATCATCAAAACAATCCTCCGCACCGAACGCAATGGATCAATCCATATTTGAAATGATGACAATGGAGAGCCCAGATGAAACATCGAAGAAAATAGCAAATCTTCATCTAGCCAATACCTATTCGGCACCATCCTCCATCAAATTCAACACTGGCATTGACCCATCTATAAAATACATGCAATTCCTTCCATACCCCATTCCCTTTCGTTTCTCAGCTGCACCAAATGAAATGCCTCCTGATATGCCAGCCTTTGGAGACATGTGTGCACTTCGAGCAGTAACTGGAACAGTCATCGGAGCGGTGGCTGGCCTTGGAATGGGAGTATTCTTAGGTGCCATGTCCGATATGACTCCTCCGGTGACTGTAATCAATGGGAGAGAAGTTCCACAAGCTCCACTGAGAGAGCAAATGCGAACAACGATGAGAGCAACGGGCGAAAAAGCCTTGTATTGGAGTCGAAATTTTGCATTCATCAGTGGTATTTTCCAAGCGAGTGATTGTTTGGTTGAAAAGTATCGAGGTAAACATGATGTATGGAATGAATTGATCAGTGGATGTATGGCAGGAGGATTGCTCAATGCAAAGTCTGGGCCATCTTCCATGGCGTTTGGTTGCGCTGGGTTCGCTGCCTTTAGTCTGGCCATCAACAAGTTAGGATTTGGTCAGCATTAATTAAAAAAAGTAGGATCAGCATTCCCCCCCCCGCTTTTCGACTTGCCACCACATGCTTATCCGATGGGAAATTCGGTCCTAGATTCATCCCTTATCGATATTCGGTTCGACCAAGATGGCCACATTCGATTGTTTTCCGAACAAGAAGTGCAAGAATGTCAATCAATGACTGAGATTTGCACAACTTTTCTGAAATCTTTGAGGACATTCGAATCTTTAGCAGAACAAGTAAAAGATGAATTCGAAAATGTGCACTCAAAACTTATGAATGACGAACGATTGAAGATTGGTCTACTGAATCAAATCGAAATTCTGTACCATGATGCTGAAACAGAACAGTCCCGACTTGAGGAAGAAATTAATAGAAAAACGGAATCTTTGGAGCATAGTCGTTCAGAACGAGATCGACTTCAGCGGGAGCTTGCTGACGCTGACAACCATGAATAAGAAAAAGGTATCGAATGATGACTCAAAATGGAATTAGAATAATGAATTTGATCGGAAAGTAAACCATTACATTTTCTATATTTCAATCTCTTCAATTTTTATTTGAGACAAGATTTTGATAACATCGTTCACGTCCACGACGGAATTCTCTTCCTGCAAGCAACTTGCAGATCCACAGGCCAAACCAAAACGAAACGCATGTAGAGCATCGCAATAAGAATTCTGATTGAGATTCAACACACCATTCAAATCATCTTTTAAAGGATGGTTACACCATACTGCAAATGTGCCCGCTGCGACTGCATCGCCAGCTCCGATGGGGTATAAAGGTCCATGAAAACTGATAATGTCAAAGCCTTCAAGTTTGAAAAACTGTTTTCCATTATCCATATCAACAAAGTAAGCATGGTGTTTTCCATTCGTTACTGCGATATATTTAAAAACACGGTCGATATTATGGTAGACATTGAAAAGACTTTCAATTGCAAAAGCAACATCATTGGTAGATGCTTCTTGTGCATCCGTCGTTGTACCGATATTCGCGAGTCTGCAAAGCTCGCCATAATTTATTTTGAGCATGGATTCAAATGATTTGCCAGACTCTTCCATTTGTTTGACTAAATGTTCTAATCCCACTACACTATCTATTAAACATTTGTATGAGTTTATAGGTTTTCTCCCAATGTTTTGGGAGATTTGTTCACATATCTGAGCGTAATAATTTGGAGGGCAACCTGGTGGCATACTTCCCATGATGCACAATCCCCGAAATGAGCTTCCCATTTCATTATTCATAAGCAGTTGATTCAGTTTCTTTTCCATAGTTTCAATTTCAGAATTTTGTATTGAACCAGTTGGTTCTACTAACTCAGTTGCTCCATTTTCACCTATGATAGTAGTACATGTTCGAAGAGGAGCGGAGCATCGCACAGTAAGCATATCAACGTCAACAATTGTATTGTTGGATAGGTTGCTTTTAAGTTTCAACATTGCAATATCACCAGATGTATCTTCTCCCATATATTGCATCAGATGAATCGACTGTGATATGCTTTCTTTGCAGATACCATGAATGGTAATTGCAACATCTTGTCCTTTGCCTCCTACACCAGTATGAACGGCAGATGCGCGATGGACATTATTTGGTATCAACGATGGAGTATTCTGAGATAAAATGAAACGCTTTTGGAGCGCTGGATTGAGACCCACAATGATGGAGTATGACATGATAAGATTTAGATGAATGATAAAATGAAGTAATACGTAGAAAATATTAATGTTCATCTGTCGATAGGTGAGAAGTATGTTGTAACGAAAAACAGAAGAAAAAGGTCGTCCAAAATCATTTTTTAGGAATAAAATCATAGTCATGCCCTCCTGAAGAAAGAAGTATTATCTACGTGATTATGGTCAGGACACTTCAAACATATGAAATTCAATACGTGTTCTGAAGATAAAAAGTAACTAACTATTACAAAGACAAGAAGATGTAATGAATTCAAAGCTACAACATACGTATTTCAACTCTGATTCTCACGATACAAGAGACGGACAATAATATGAAATATTGTATTATCAGAACATCGGTAATGACTACATAATGAAAGGCAATATATTCGGATTGATCAAACTCTTTGCCCACACTCTCGTTCGATGCATAACAAAAGCTGAGTAGCTGCATCGCCAGACGCCAGATACATCTCACATGATACATCGTCAACAGAGACAATCATGGGGCGCGATACGGCTGCATTGAGAGATTTATTTTCTTGTTACAACCAGTATCTGTTTAGCTGCATGCCAAATGACGTAATTCTTCGGTCCGGAAGTTTTATCAGGCTGTTTACGTACGTGGCAGATGGCAGATCGAAGCCCAAAGCAGTGAAACAGAAACTTCTAGGACAATTTACGGAAGTTTGGTCATTTTTTCCTCTTCCATTGGTCATCCCCAACCAGTCAAGGATTCTAAACCTCCGGCAGGAAGCTTTGTTCCAGCACTTTTTTTTCTCGTGTCCTTGTCATTTCATCTCATAAAATACAATTCGAAGCAGTTATTTCACACTCTTCCACTTCTTCCAACTTTTATTGAAATAAATAAATCAATCATGTCTACTACTGTTATATCCGGTCAGGTAAGTCTATTCTCTGAAGCAGCGATGTATTTTGAAATCCGACATTCAAAGATATCATTACTCACCTCTCTGCATCATTCAAATTCTTTGACACTAACTTGCAGACCGGCGAATGGAAAGCTTACGAGTCCTACTCCGTGAAGGTTGATCCCGATCAGGACGATAAGGCATCTGAGATCAAACTATGCAACTTCAAGAGACCTCACATGCGCGCCTTCCACTGCTCTTGGTTCTGCTTTTTCATCGCCTTTTTCATTTGGTTCGCCATCGCTCCCCTACTTACAGAAGTAAGGGACGATCTTAAGATCACCAAGCAAGACATCTGGACTTCTAACATTTGTTCCGTTGCCGGAACTATTGTCATGCGTTTTGTTCTTGGACCTCTCTGTGACAAGTTTGGAGCTCGTATCCTGATGGGAATTGTCTTGATGGCTGCATCAATCCCTTGTGCTTGTATTGGTCTCGTCAACTCTGCCGCAACCCTTGCTGTCACTCGTTTTTTCATTGGTCTTGGAGGATCTACCTTCGTCATGTGCCAATACTGGACTACTTCCATGTTCACCAAGGAAGTTGCTGGTACTGCAAATGCGATGGTAGGAGGATGGGGTAATCTCGGAGGAGGAGTTACCCAGCTCGTCATGGGTTCCGCCCTCTTCCCCCTCTTCAAGCTAGGAATGTCTTCCCAAACTGCATGGCGTACTGTCTCTATCATACCTGCCATAGTTGGATTGATAACTGGATACACCATCATTAAAATTTCTGATGACTGCCCCAAAGGAAATTACAAAGAGTTGAAGCACCATGGTACTATGGCCGAAGTTTCCGCTGCAGCATCTTTCCGCACTGGAGCCTTGAACCTAAACACATGGTTACTTTTCGTTCAATACGCTTGCTGCTTTGGAGTAGAGCTCACCATGAACAATGCCGCTGCTACTTACTTCAAGGACGAATTTGAACTTTCTACTGAATCTGCCGCCGCCATCGCATCTATTTTCGGATGGATGAACTTGTTTGCCCGTGGACTTGGAGGCTTTACTTCTGACAAGTTCAACGCTAAGATGGGAATGAGAGGTCGTTTGATTTGGCAGACTGTCTGTCTTATCATGGAAGGAATCATGGTCTTGGTCTTCGCCCGTACCAAGAGTCTCGGACTTTCCATTGTCGTATTGGTAATATTTTCCTGCTTCGTTCAGGCTGCTGAAGGAGCTACTTATGGAATCGTGCCTTACGTTAACGCCCCTGCCACTGGGTCTATCAGTGGAATCGTAGGAGCTGGAGGAAACTGTGGCGCAGTAGCTTTCGGAATGTGCTTCCGTGAGCTTGGAACCAAGAAAGGCTTTGATATTATGGGATCAACCATCATTGTATCCGGTGTTCTCTCTACATTCATTTTCATCAGCGGTCACCGTGGACTCTTCTACGGTAGTGACAGTGAAGCTGTCAAGGCTGCTTGGATGAAGAAAGGAACTGCCGGAGCTGCCACTCTCTCTGTCCCCGTAAAGGAAAGCTATGATGAGGCCTAAATCTATTGAAATGTCACATGGAATGAATGCCATTTTTTAAATGACCCGACATTCACGATGTTCGATGAAATATGATTTGCATATAGAGAAGCGCCTCAATTTTCCCTAAGAGGCATTTTTGGCTTTTAAAAAGCACAATTTTATATAAAAATAAATTTAGATTGATGACAAACTCGTTGTCCCCGATCTTTTCATAAGCCCCTACGCCCCAACCCACATAATTTCCCAGTTTTGCTTTTTTGACTGAATGAATCTCTTTGTTTTCCTCTTTTGCCCACTTTGGTATCAATTATCTGAACTTCGTCAGTCAATGAAGAGTGGTCACAAGATGATCAACCCACAAAGCCTCCAGCGAAAGAGTTTCCCTCCCTTTCCGCTCAGTGACACGAAGGAAAATGCCCAATTTGACAATGTTATGCTAAATACTGTGAATTTGCTAAAAGGTAGGAAAAACATAGTTGTCGTCGTAGGAGCGGGTATATCCACAAGCGCAGGAATACCAGATTTCCGGTCTAAAGGCGGTATTTACGATGAAGTAAACAATTCTTTAGATTATAATGAACTTGGATTGTCTACTCCCGAGGAGCTTTTTCATATGGAAATATTTCAAGAGGATCCTAGACCGTTCTACTCATTTGCCAAATCCAGTTTGTACGCATCCAGTCCAGATTTTACCCCGTCCCATAAGTTTCTAGCACTCTTGGACAAAATGCAGATGCTTCGCAGAATATACACACAAAATATTGATGGCTTGGAGGTAAAGGCAGGTATTTCGCCTAATAAAGTCGTTTATGCGCATGGTTCATTGAGTACATCTACGTGCTTGCGTTGTAAAAACAAAGTAGATACTGATTCTATTCGTAATGAAATACTAAGTGGTAATGTTCCAACGTGTAAGGCTAGATTAAGCAAGAAGCGAAAGAAACAAGATAATGACTCTGATTCGATCGGTCTAATTTGTCACGGCGTGATGAAACCAAATATAACATTCTTTGGTGAAAAATTAAACGACAAAGTTCGTCGATGTCTTGAATCAGATCGTTCTAAAGCAGATGCATTGATTGTCATAGGCACTAGCCTATCTGTTTCACCGATGAACAAGGTCATTCAATATTTACGGCCGAGTATACCTAGAATTCTCATTAACCGCAACATTGTGATTCCTAAAAATATGACGATTGACGATGACTCATTGAACGATGCTAATGAAAAAGATCACCGAACTGGATATATATTTGATGCTATATTGCTGGGATTTTGTGACGAGATCACGAGAGCTTTTGCGTACATTATGCAGAACCAACAAGATGAAACACGAAACGAGAAACTTCACAGCAACCTAAACAATGAAACCACACCGAAAACTGAAAGAGCAATAAAACCTGCCAGCGGCAAAACGTCCGCGCGATTGCTGCCCTTTCACAGCGATGAATGTGTTCTCTTGAGCGAGACTAAACTCGAAAATTTGGATCAGAAGTCACTTCATAATCACCCGGTGGAGCGAATCATTCTTTTCCCGGGTGCCAAGCTTGATGTGCCTGTCGACAATGAAGATACAATATATCATGAAGTGGTCAACTGCGATGGGTGTCACAAGGTGATAAAAGGAGATATCATGCGATGCACCACATGCTTCGATTTTGACCTCTGTTCAATGTGTCACTCCAAACTTTCAAAGACACATTTCGACGGAAGCCATAAATTTCTTGTTGAAAAGCAGTCTAAGTCAGTAGACTCTAAATTGTAATAATCAAAAATATTATATTGTACAAACTATTATTTCTTCGTTCCTTTCCGTCTCAAGTCACGTAATGCGTTGGGACTTCTTGCTAGCTCACAATTACCATTACCACGAGTCATGTAAGATTGAATCAGTTTTTCAGTGTTATCCGATGAACCGCCCCAGATGAACCACATGCTAACAAATGGACTACTCTTCTTATGTACATCACTATCTTTCTTCTCCCGAAAATTCTTTGGGGGAGTGTAGACATACCGTTTCTTTGGAACGAGATAAAATGGCTGAATACCCCCTTCATTGCCCTTTTTCGACAAAATAGATTTATAGAAGTCCTTCTTATGTATATAGCTTGGCATCAAAAGAGCCCACGGCTTTCCTTTCATTCTCGTATCTAGTAAATGACGAATGAGACGCTCTGGATGATCGCCACTGTAAGGAGGGTTGGTAATAAGTACATCGTACTTCGGATACGGTTGAGATGAATCATTCGGATCCCATGTTTTGTACGCATCTTCTTTTTTGTTATAAACCTTTGGAAAGCCTAATGATTGGAGATGTTGAGCAACGGTTCCATTGCAATAATATGGATCGTAAATCTTCACCTTCTTTTTCTTCTTGTTTTCAAGTTTCGCAATCTCTTCGAGAATGGGTAATATATCCGTGTACGCAACAAGTGGAGATTCACAGTGATCATCCGCATCAACATCAAAAGGAAAACTACTTGTATTTTCAGCATCATTTAACTTTCCTAGGGATTCGTCTTTACAAGGTAGATATCAAAACGTATCGTGAGATAAGTATGCGATAAATAAATCAATACATGAGACTGGAATATACAAAGGACTATTGAGGACATCACAGTTGGTAATATAATACAGATGCCACACCCGTCTTTGATCCACGGCCTAGATATCCATTTTAGACATTCGACACAAAGTGGATATTCTTGCATAGATATTTGACCGATGCACATCATGAACAGATAAGAGCATCGGCTTCGATACATGCGTATTGCTTTCTTCCAATAAAGAAAGGGAATATTTTTTTTAAAGACGTACCATTTAGGACAATCTGTTTTCCTTGAACTGTACCAATAGGAATTAAATCACCATCAGGAGTGCGATCCATAGAATACACTATTTTCTTCTTGTTGTCGACCAATACCATGATTTGTTCACCGTTATGCATTACAATTTGACCTTCCAAAGGCCTCTGATTATCTTCCAGTGGATCTAATGTTTCATCAGGAGATTCTTGTGCACTAGCCCTCTCGTTCTTCTCATCTTCTTCATTGAACCGTTTCTTCTTGTCCTTCTTGTCCCTTTTCTCTTTTTTACGTTTCTTCACTTTCTGTTTTTCATCACATTCATGTTGATCTTGATCATCATCAACCTTTCGTTTAGTTCCATGATATTGTCTAGCTATTTCACTTAGCATACCTACATTACCAGCACCCCATTTATCAGAAGATTCACTTGGAGGCTTGAATGTACCTAAATCTTGAGGTTCTACACTCTTTGCCACACTAAATGCTTCAGACCAAGAAGAAAATGCCTGCACTGACTTCGAAGGGGGATTCAAAGCACATGGGTCTTCGAATTTGTCTGTCATGATGAAGGTTTGGCAGAGATCATTGCGTTTTGTTTGTATGTAAAGTGACGAGAAACCGAGAAACACAAAAAACAATGTGAGCGAAGTTGTGTGGCTCTCAAACAAATGAGCTCATATCCTCAATTTACCCTCTCTCTTCCATACCACATACCATCGATCGTCTATCTTAACACATATATTGTAAGTGGTCTGTACCGTGTCGTCATTCACACTCTCTGAACTCTATCCATTCCTACCATGTCCTTTCAAATTCCTAAAGTAGAAACCAATTCAAATAGTTGGGGTCCACCGGAAGGATCCGGCTCAAAATTTGATTACGCGTTCGTGTATGCTCCATTTGGACGCAGCGATCGCCTTGGAAGGGCAGCAGACTTTACTCACACTGCTCAAACTGGACAATATCAATATCGCAAAGACAGACGATTTGGTACATCGGACTATAATCCTAATGCTGAATTTCAGTATAAGGTTCAACAGGATGATTTTGAACTTGTTGATACGGCTAAAACACCTACGGTCGGTGGATTCACTAGTACGAAGAAGCGAAGTAATCAGAACCGTTTCAAACAGTTGAATGCTAGAAATGCTTCTACCAACGCTAACACAAATCAATTTAAGAATCAGAAGATGAAGGCAGGTGGTCGTGGAGCTCCATCTGGAAGAGGATCTGGATATCGTGAGCGTATTGATCGTCAGTCATCGGTTGCTGTGAAGCCTGAATGGGATCTGGTGCTTGAAATGGATCTACATAAGCTAGCCAAGAGTGTGAACAACACTGATGCACCTAAAGATGAAGATTTGTTCTGGTGTGGATTCGTTGATGGTTATAATGATGCCTATGATAAATGTCAAGTGAAGAATGCTGCCATCTTGAAGAAGAGTGAGAACAAAGAGTTTTATCCTGTTACCACTACAGATGATCCCGTTATTGAAAAGGTAAGTCTTGTTGGTGATATAATATTTATATTTCAGTGAATGAATGGTCTTACTCACCACATATTCTTTAATAGCTTGCCATTGACGCACAAGGAAATGTTTTCGCGACGGATGCTATTGTTTCCCATCTCATGACATGTCCCAGATCTGTCTACCCATGGGATATTGTGGTTGAGAAAGTTGCTTCTGGGGCTTTGTTCTTTGATAAACGTGATAATTCTCAATTCGATTATCTTACCGTTTGCGAGACTAGCAATTCTGCCCCAAGCGCAATGAAGGCTGAAGACGATCCTGAGGGCATTAACACGCCCGAAAGACTGGCTCTTGAGGCTACCATGATCAATCAGAACTTTTCTCAACAAATTGTTAAGCCAAGTGCAAGGACACATTTTGATCTACCCAACCCTTTTTTCAATGAGGATGACAATGATGGCATGGAAGCTGCCTCTGTTGGTTATCGTTATAGGAGATTTGACCTTGGTGGAGATATTCAGCTTGTTTGCCGTACTGAACTTCACGGTGTCGTAAAGAAAAAGGCACCTGGATCCTCCCAGACAAATGATGAGTACATGACATCGTTTGCTCTTAATGAACACTTCGATTCCATCACCCAAGCCAAGGTGAGCACCCCATTTGCAGGAATCATCAACTGGAGAGAAAAATTAGACGCACAACGCGGAGCCGTTCTTGCTACTGAATTGAAAAACAATGCATTCAAACTTGCCAAATGGACTTGTCAGTCCATTCTTGCAGATGCACAACAAATGAAAATCGGATTTGTTTCCAGGACAAGTCCGAAGAGTCCTAATGACCATCAGATTCTTGCGACACAGTTTTATCGGCCAAAAGAATTTGCTCAACAGATTACCTTGAACGAAGGAAATATGTGGGGTATCTTCAGAATCTTTGTAGATATCTTTAGAAAACAACCTGAGGGAAAGTATGTTGTAATGAGAGATCCCAATAAGGCACAGTTGAGAATTTTCCGCGTCCCTATTGAGACTTTTGAGACCGATGAGTAATCATTCAAAACTACTTTTAAAAAATAATATGAATAGAGGCAAATTGGTATTCTTATCTTTCTATTGAGTCTTCTTGGTTTCGTTCGAATCTTTGGCATTTTCAACCGCCGCAGCAGCCGAGACGGCGTCCATCCCACCTCCTTCGGTCGGTCTTGAGGTATCAACAGGGTACATGAATCGCTGACAAAGGTAAATGATAAACACAATGTCGTCACGGAAGCACGAAATTCTTGCCATTGTGGGCATTCGAATGATAAAGGCAAAAAGATCATCGATGAAGGTGTTGACGAATCTGAACCCTAACACTCGCCAGGGCAAATGGGCAACGGATTTCAGCTTGTAATTGAGAAAGAGCTGTGGTGTCATCAGCACAAATCCAATACCATAGACAGCAGATGACGCCGATGTGATTGCCCACGAATACCATCCTGAATGTTGTTCCTTCAACAGAGTGTATGCAGTGTAGCTAATCACCAAAGGTAATATGAAGTAAATGCCCAAAAATTTGGTAGCAAGTTGATCCATTTCTTCTGTGAGGGCAGCGAGGTCCTTCTGGTCTGAGTCTTTGGCTCCAGTCTTAGTAGAAGCCTGTAATCGAGTTGCTTTGAGATGAATACCAAATATACTGAAGAATTTGTTCCAAATATTTCCAGCACGTTCATCGGAGCTGACTCTGACAAATTTTAATCCAGAACCCCTTTGGAACTTCCATAAAGCAATTAGGCACCCAATAGCAGATGGAATTGTCATAAGCAGAGAGCTATCCTTTTCAATGAGGAATAAAAGAATAATCGTCTGCGAGAAGAAGTCCATGAAAAGGGCCCTGACACTCAATCCTGTAAGATCTTTATTGGATCGCCAGAACTCTACATCACTCTTAAAGGTTAAAAATTCAAAGAGCATGTGTAATGTCGAAGCCATGACTGTTACACCCAACAGCATTACATTCGTATCGGCAACAAGTCTTTTCACATCATCTATATCACTCTGTTCGAAGCCTAGTTCTTTATTACCATCCAGTGATTTTGTCAAATGTTTCAGTAGTCTCCAACGGCCTGGAGATAGACCTTCACTTGCATCATCACCACCATCAGTCCCACTCGAATCAAAGCTGAATTTTAACGGCAGTGCAGTTACAGTTCTATTTAATGGAATATATTTATCACTGGTAAGACCCATTTCATCTACATAGAGCCCTGGAAGATATGCGTAACCACTTTCGAACTCGCTCTGTCGTCTACGATCAACTTGAATGACATCCATCTGAGAGTATCCAACGTAATCTAGAGGGTATTCAGCTTCTTCGGACACAAGCTTACATGCAACTTCTGGTTTCCAGTACGGATAACCGGCTTTCGTTTGTTTCATCTTCAATGCCATCTCATATGTCTCAAAATCTTCTGGTGCTGTCACTGACATGTTCCATGGTTCGATTTCATCCTCACCTACCATCCTGAGAATATAGCGGCGTATAAGGTACATAACATCTTTATAAAGATATCGTTTTGGTTTCGAAATATGATGCGGCTCATCAAATTTTATCAAATCAACCCCATCAACAAGTAATTCATGCGATTGTTGAGCCGCAGCTATATTCTTGAATGCCTCTTGGAAAGTCTCATCCTGTTTTCCATTCCTCTGCAAAACGACTTGAACATATACAGTTGAATTGTTCATTATGTTTTTCCAAATCGAAGACTCTGCTGAGATTTGAATGACATCACGGTGGTGGGCTCCTTGATCATTCATTTTCTTTGTCGAATCTTCGGACGAGGTACCAAATATGTCACCGATTGCTTTGCCTACACGTGTATACAATGCTAAAAGTAAGCTGGTTGATTCAATTCCATCCCCAGCGCCTGATATTAAACTAGAAATACTTCCTCCTTGTTTTCTTTCAATATCTTTTTTCTCTGCTTCATCCAACCAATGTGCTGCGAAGATAAAAGATTCTGATGATTCAGCAGTATCGGTTGTAAGTATAAAAGATTTGGATAAAGATGACGATTTGATAAACGGTTCTTCCCATAATAAAATCGAATCATGTCTTTTATTCTTCTTTGAAGGAATTGGTTCCATCTCCACAGAGTTGTTTTCATTTGCAATCAAATGTTTCTTGTGAGTATATTCATCAATGAGATAGTCTGCTGTAAAATCTTTATTTGTGCTCAGATATACTTTCATTCCCATAATATTTTTCTTTGTACTCCAATACGGCTTCACCATATCTTTAGCTTGATATAGGCTAACGTCGATGGAATTCAATGGTACCATCAAATTGTATATTCCCTTAATTGAACCGTAGAGGTACATACAGGTGATGACAGTAGCCGCATTTGATATGCTGAATATTTTGAAAGCCATTTCTATTCAATCTGTCCTCTTCTACACTTAAATACGATTGATTTATTAAGCTCTATAAGTTGCTTCAGTTCGTGGGTTGGATGTCAATATATGTGTGAAACGATAATCAATGGTTCCATTTGGAAGAAGAAGAAATCCATAAAAATAAAAGCGACATCCATTTATCCGTGTCAAGTCGGCGACGGATACGAATCACACATCCTTGCATTGTTTTCAATTTCATTCGAATAAAATTATCAATAGCTCAATAGTAAAGTTTTTTCAATGTTTATCATGTACTATTGTTCTACGTTACAATGAATGCTTTGTATTCAGTGTTTGCGTGTTTGCGATGTACCAATACGTAGATATATATATTCTCTCTTTATTACTTGTTTAAAATTCCATGGATAGTATCTTTATACATCCATTCAAGTGCCCATCAAGATTAGCAGATACCACCTTACCAAAGTTCTATCGAGATTTATTTAATTCTTTTTGATAAGAACATACAATCTCATATCTGGTAAAATACTACTCAAATGTCTCTGATCTCCAGTCAAACGCATTAGTAATCCCCCAAAACTAATTGCAATCACAATAATCCCATCTTTTTTATAATCAATTTGAAACACACGACCATGCATGACATATTCATATGTATCAGCTAAACTTGGTTCTCCCGATCTTGAATTGTACGAAAAGTGATCATCTGGTGTTCCATCTAAGTTAAGAGTAGAAGCTAGGACCAAAGTAATCTTCTCTCCATCTTTGACAGAATAAATTTGGCTGTTCATATCAAGGAGTAAGTCACATTCATAAGTCGTTCCAGTTGCAGCTATGCGGTTGACTCTCTCGAATTTCTTCCCGTCGGGATTTAGAGCAGTGACCTCGAAGATATCTTCAAAAAGTGTGACTTTTGCCGTTGATGACATGATGAATTTATAACAATGTAGAAAGCGAAATGATGAGAGTATAGAACTAACTGATTGTTTACTACCGTTGAACGGTAAATAAAGATTTGAATGTAAATAAGAGAGAGTGTTTGCTTTTTGCTCGTCTCTTGTGTCGTAGTGTTGGTGGCTGGTGGCTGTGAAGAGAGAGAAAAACCACCACGGAGACCAAAACCGACACGGATTTCAGATTTGTTATTTTCGTGCAAGTTAGTTCTTAAAGAGCGTCGAGTCAGAAACTTTTATGTTACCAACGTCATAGGTCTACTTACTTAGTTTCTCCTTGTAGATATCCATCGATCGACACTGCAAATTATTCACCACTATGAAATGACATTAGAACATAAAATGAGTAGATGTACAATGGTTGACTTACGACAACGTGTTTGGAAAAGAAGGCGGCGGTTTCAAGTAACATGGACAATGACGATATTCGTCTCTCTCTTGTACATATGTTCCTATTCTTGCAGTGCCTGGACCACCATTCAGCCTTCATTCCAAAGGTCCTCGTTCAATGGTTTAGATCAGAAATGTTACTCAAGAGTCAGTGTCGTATTACATGGTAAAGGAGATGGTAAAAAGAAACGAAAAAAGAAATCTTCAGCATCTCCATCTGCAACTTCAGAGGCCCCAAGTTCAACATCTCCTGCACCTCAACGAGTGACAAACTCCATTAATATTCCTGTGAGACATCAAATTATGTGGGCACAGATGAAAAAGGCGAGGCTGAAGACATCAGGATCAGCATTTCGACAAACAAATGTCAGACGCACTGCATATCGGAAATCCTTGGACGAAGAAGAGGTTGAACAAGCGAGATTAGAACGACAAAGACAGGCTCAAGAGCCAGATTGGGAAGTAATATTAAATGGTACTGCCTCCTCACCATTAGTCATTGTAGATGGGTATAATATTATTCATAAGTGGCCCAGATTGAAAAAGTGGATGACAAAGGGCATGACATCGAAAGCAAGAGAGACATTGATTCACGATATGGAAGAATTACGAGCACTCAAAGGATGGCGTATAGAAGTTGTATTTGATGGATTTGGAAAACCCACTCAAGGACCCTTGGGAGATGCCCCTGGTTCATCCCAAATTAGAGATCGTATATCGAAAAGTGACGAGCAAGCTTCCAAAAAGGTAACAGAGAACGGTGTAAGGATTGTGTACTCTGGGGCAGGAACCAGTGCAGATGGTTACATCGAAAGTCGATGTTTCGGTGCAAAGAAAGTGACAGAGGGGAAACTAACTGGGTCTTTGATCGTAGCAACAGATGATAACGCGATTCGATTTGCTGCTGCAAATGCAGGTGCATTGTGCATGAGTGCAGGAAGGATGGTAGACGAACTAAAGGCTTTACGAAAAGCTACAATGTATCGAGTAGAAATAGCAGTCTCGAGAGCAAATGGTCATGATCCTCGCCCGTTGAAGTTGCAAGGTAGATCTCTACCGAGTTCTCTTGGGAGAGGAAATGTGATTGTTGAAGACAAACGAAATCGACCTAAAAAGAATGTGAAACCAAAAGAGGAAAAGTCTAGCACTCTAGAAGACCTCAAACGAGGAACAAAAAGTATACCATCTTGGGCAAAAGTACCACCGAAGAAATAATCTATATACATATTTAAAACTGTGAAATCTGATCTATATCTTAGGGTCTTCGTATACCTTTTACAAAATCGTGTTTGCTGCCATTGTGGAATCTCTTGAAAATTTAACAAGATTCTTACTTTTCACAGGGTCTTGAGGACCCTTGCCTCCAGTTTGGACATCTATCTTCTCCTTTTACCCCTGCCATTGCACTTTGTATATGCATACCACATCCTGCCCAGGTGTACTGTGTAGATGGGATTGAACATGTGAACAAGTGAGATGTATGTCTTCGACACCCTAACCACCCAAACAAAGGAATCAGGAGATTGGAAATCCATAACGCACCTTATGGCAATTTTGGCACTTGACTTTCTGACACATACTAGTTGATCTTGTCCTTCGTTTGATGAATATTATGAATGTTTTGGAAAGATAGGCGATAGCGGAGTTCTCGTTTCTCGTTTTGAGACATTTTTCCGATCCCGGACAAACCATATCACTAATTTAGCTGACTAACAACTTCCTCATCTATCTATCTATGAACTACGATATCTAAAACGCAAATCACAACACTTTCTGGAGTCTGCCATTTGCTTGTGTTTGTTGCTCCCCATGTCCATATTCTACCTCAAAGCAAACTCCTTTTGAAACTAATGGTATCAGTGAAAAGATTAAAATGGGAAAATAAGAGAATTCATGTGTCCAAATCAGTAGCAGTTGTGACTTCTTTTCTATTTGTCATTCTTATTTTCATGTTAGCTAATCTGAGGGAGCAACAAATGGATCTGTATCACGCAGCACTCAAAAATAATGTTAAGAAAAACGATTGGATATCCCAGGAGGACATCCTCCAAGACAAAAAACAACATAGCGGCGGTGACCAGACGACAAATGATCCTAATTATCAACCGAGAGGAGTACTAGATTATCCAATATCGCTACTTCGCAACATAACGGAACCAATCCACCCCACGGATGTGATTTTCTATTGGCATATTCCGAAAGCAGCAGGAACTTCCATAAAAAGTCTCTTTACGACATGTTATAAACTAGCTAGAGCTGATCAATATCCTGATCGAGCTGAATCCTATTCCTTCATACATAATGTTTACAATGTGGATACGAGTACCTTACCAGGTATTGCTAGGGCCAAAAAGAAAGGTTTAATTCAAAGGGATGTAATAGATGTTGTGGCTTCTTCCTATCTTCACGAAGGAGCTGCGCTCTTCACGGATGAACATCATGGAAGAGTTTTTGTGATGATGCGACATCCTGTTGATGTGGCAGTAAGTTTGTTTCACTATCCAGCAAGTGCTGTATGGGAAAGAACGTATAAAGAAGAATGGCAAAATATGACATTGATGGAGTATGCATTAAGTACTGATCCCGAGTTGCGGATTGACAATTGGATGACCAGATATTTGTCTCGGAATATTCATAATGAAATCACAAAAGACGATATTCGTTTGGCAAAGGATATAATACGGTTTAAATGTTTAATAGGAATGGTGGATGAGTTCGAAGATAGCATGAATATGTTTCAATCATTCTTTGGATTGAATGTTATTGACTCCGATTGTGTCCATAACTTTATTTCACACAATAAACTGAATTCAAACAAGCATGGTCTGATTGACCCCAAAAGTGCAGAGTATAAGGTGATCGCGAAAAACAGCGCCATTGATATTGAATTGTATGAGTTTGCTCGAAACCAATATCAATTGCAAGATGAAAAATTGCTTAAAAATCGCAAGTCTTGGAACTATAGACAGAATTGGCATTGATACCATTCAATTGTATTATAAAATGATTATGTAGATAAAACATGAAACTAAAAACATTCAAAAAACTGTCATAAGAAGACCAAAATATCATCCACGCATATTGTCAAACACCTTTTTGCACAGCGGGCATGATATTCTCATAAAAGAACAACGAGATGCATATTGGTTAAAGCATGATAAATGCATCACATGTCCACATTGCATACCGCGAAGTGGTTCAGTAGATTCAAACATGGAATCATGACAAATCGGACAATTTCCTTGCAATCGTTGAGGAATACAGACATGGGTATCGTACTCTGATACACCGATGCATGCATTACATCGCATACAATGCCTAAAGTCTACACCAAGACCCTCTCCCTTTCGACACACATTGCAATAAGGACAGTGGTAAATTTTCTTGTTTTCATCATTGTCATACAAATGACAAATACTGCAAAAGTGTTTGGCAAAAGGTTTCGTATGGTATTGGCAATCAATATTGACGCACTTTGATCCAGCTGGTTGTAGAGCCCCGCACTGCATACACAAAATTTCAGTCACAGCTTGACGGTCAAGGACGGGTAAGGTTTCATCAGAGTACTTGTTTGCGGCACGAACTTCTTCACAGCAAAGACGACAGGTGAAGAGTTGACCAGTCGCTGGATGACGTAATTTACAGCCTCTGGCGTAGTGTTCGCAGCCAAGGACGAGACCACCTTGTGTTTCACTGAAATGGAACGTCGGAGTAAGTTCGGATTGTGCAAACTGCGGAATATCCACATCGATGGATTCTTTTCCCTTGGGATCAGCATTATTCCAAACAAGTTCAGAGCGGCGACCATTCTTTATGTAGTACCGCGTTGGAAATCTCAACCTCGTATCAGTGATATGACCCAGGAACCGTCGTTTCGGTTTCGAACCATCATCGTCGGATATACTTGATTTTCGTCGTTTGACATTGTCACGATCACAGGAATCCGTCCGCGAGGCATTTGAATCTATTGGCTGTTCCACCTTACCAGATCCCTCCTTATTACTCCCATACACATCTTCTCCATCACTACCACTTTCTCCAACGATATCACTCGACTTCCACCCTCCCATCTTCAACCATTTCTCAAAGAAGGTCCCTCCCATGGCTTTCTTCAAACACAAAACCATATCATCACGCTCTTCCGTGGGCAACGTACATAACGCTAAATTCAATATTTTCCCCATCATCTCCGCAGATCGTTTCCCCATAATATTTCCAACCAAACTCGAAATCTCCTCATTCGTCAAATGTTTCTTCACCATGGGCAAACATTGCGTCTCTTCCTTTTCTAAATGTTGCTCCAGATGTTGTGTCAAATTATCAGTCTGTTCCTTGAGCATATAAATGACTTTTTGAATGATGGCCAAGGTATTTGGCAATTGTGGATTGGCATGGCAGTATCGGAAGGATCCACCCAATCGTCTTAAGGTCGTATTGATTTGTTTGAACATGGTTTCTTCGTATGCGTGATCTTCTTCGTATTCTTCTTGTTCTAGAAAGGATTCACATCCGCACTTTGGACTGGAGGTTGTGATGGGTGTTGCCATGGAGGAGGATGATGAGGGGGAGGAC
>Ga0213868_10000916_pt1 | contig 28805 bp, 26 predicted proteins | sample PICome_9_FD_160087 | JGI IMG/M metagenome (GOLD analysis project Ga0213868, IMG submission 160087) | Coastal seawater microbial communities near Pivers Island, North Carolina, United States - PICO127 | ecosystem: Environmental > Aquatic > Marine > Coastal | place: USA: North Carolina... | reverse complement strand
CTGATATTGTTTTTCGTTTACATCAATCGCATTTGGTAAAACAAATACGTTTTTATTAAGTTTAGAAATTTCATCTGCAAAAACAGATGTAGTGGTAATAACATTTCTCGATATTTTAATATTGTTTGCAATTTTTTTATCTAATTCATGTTTTTTAATAATTTGCCACGCTGGATGATCAGGACCTGGTGACCAATGATCATCTATATCCATAACAGTTGCAATACCTAACTCATCACACTTATCTAATAATTGTGGTAACTTATCATAATCACCTAATGTTCTGTGATAATGAATTAAATCGTATTGTTTTAGGTAACTATCATTATTTAATTGTGGTTCGTAATCAATATCAACATGAAAATCTTTTGGGAAATATTCTTCTAATTTTATATGTGGTATTGTAGAACGATAATAACTTACACCAGTTCTATCACTGGGTACTACTAATACTTTAATCTTACTCATAATAAACGTTTTTATAATAATAAGTATTAATGTTTAATTTTTAAATGATAAAAAAAATTGTTTAGAAATTTTGTACTAAATCGCCTACTTTTTTGGGTTTACCTTTAAAAGTGTTATATATTTTACTAACATCAATTAGACTACTATTACCCATATACCTGTCCCCACCAAAATATTCTACCATTTCATCACTTTGTATAACTTGATTCAATACTGAATATATTTTAGTTAGTTTTCTTTTAATATCAGTAAACATTTCGTTTTTATCTTTATGTAAATTATCATCAAAAAGATTCATTTTATTATCCCCTATACTGTAATCATATTTTTTACCTTTTGTAATACCCCCAAAGAGATATGGTTTTTGTTGTAATGCATTTTTAGCTTTATCTAAGTACTCTTCACCTTTTCCATACCTATCAAAATAGTCATTCAGAAAATAATTTAATTTTTCATACTTATAATCAAGACTTTTATCACTATATTTATTTTCTATTATATCTACTTGTCTTTTTATTGCATCTATAATTCGATCAGTATAAGTTTCTGTGGTTGAAATTCTGGTTAAAAGTTTACTTTTATACCCTTCTTCACTTTTTACTTCTGAACCACCACCACCTTTAATAGAATTTTGTATTTTTAATCTTTCTGTTTTTAATTGGTTAAATTCAGATTCTGTGTTGGGTTGAGCAAATGTACTAATTAATGATTTTTTAGAGTTTGAGGTAGTAATTGCATCACCACAAGGTGATAAAACTGCTAATATATTTTTATCTCCCTTTAATCTTTTTGGTCCAAAAACATTTTTTTCCCTTTTAGGGTGTGTAATAGTTGCTTCTACTTGTGTACTATGACAAGATTTTGTTGTACAAATTGCATATATTACTAATTTATTATTTTTAGTTTGAGAAATAATTTGTTTAGACTGTTCTGAAGTTATAATAAATTCATCATATCTTTCACCTTTTATATCACCATCTGTACCATATTTAGTAGTACCTATCTTACCATAACCCGGATTTAATACTTTTGCGGAAAGTTTTGTACCATCAGATAATTGTCCTGTACTAGAACCATCATTTCCATTATGTGTTATCCCACCCGAAGTATTCTTTAATACAGTGTTGTTTGCAACAATAAAAAATTCTGCTATATTACAGGAATGTGAATATGTAAATAATTTTATTTTTAAACCTGTTAAACATCCTTCAGTGACAGGTATTGGTGTTATACCGCCTATATACTCAGTAAAAGGTTCAATGTCTTCTTCCTGACCTCCACCACCTTTTGTTTTGTTCACACCCATAGTAACTCTTACATATTGTTCTTCAGTATATTTTTTTTGTAATTCTATAATTTTAGGATTTTTGTTTTTTATACCATTTTTATATGTAGTAAAACATTTTGAGGAATATGGGTCTTTAGTATCACTAGGACAAAATTCTTCTTGACCAATCCATTTAGTTTTTCCTGCAGCATCCTGTGGTGTTTTACCACAATTTTCACCGTAACATCTTTTTACTTTGATATTTGTTACATCAAAACCTTCTTTTTCCCAATTTGTTAGAATTTTTTTTATGTAATTTTCAATAGTATTTAATCTAGCTTCTGACAAATACCCAACACCTACTTTATTACTAGGATACTTTCCTTTTTTTCCTGTGTTATCTGTGTTTGGTATTTGAGATTCTCCAGCTTCTAATATTATATCTAACATATAACCTTTAGGGTTTTTTAGTAAGTACTCTTTTACTTTTTCTAAATCCTCTTGTAGTGTTGCAGGTATATCCCAGCTCCAACTTTTACCTGATTTACCAGTGTACGACCCCTTTAAAGTGTACCAACCAGGAGCAAAATCAATTTTTTCAGTAAATTTAGGTGGTGTGTCACCATTCTCTTCTTTTATGATAGGATTTATATAGTCACCATTTTCATAAACCATTAAACCTTTAATTCTATTAAGTTCTTCAGTTAAAGTAAGTTTTTTTCTCATATTATATAATATTCTGTTATATAAATATATTTTTTTTATAAAAAGTTTGGCAGTTTAAATATTTTTTGTATCTTTACAATATCAAAATCAAACAATATGAATAATCAAAATGTAATTAGAAAAAACTCCGAAGATAGAGGATTCGGATATGGAAAAGTTTGTCAACAAGACAACAGTGGTAAATTTTTAGAATTTAGTGTGTCAAATCATTTAGAAGAAGATAAGAAATATAAATTTCGTTATGTCGCAAAATGTAAAGCTGGTTTCCTTAACATTACTGAATCTACATACGAAGAAACTCCTAAACAATTTATTCAAAACACCTACAATTTCTTAGATAATGTTCAAGTATGGAAAGAATTTGAGGATGGTAAGGGTATTTGGTTAAATGTGTTATGTACCAAAGGTAAAAAATTCTACTCTATCGATAAGAGTTTCCTTTTGAATCTGACTGTGAGTAATATGCACAACGCTTGGAAAAAGATGGTTGACTTCAACCTATGGAATAAGGTTGGTGCTAAGACACACGCAGATTACGCTTATAAAATGAACAATGTCGCTACCGAAGAGGTGGCGGCATAAAACCTATTCTTATGACAATATCAGAAAGTAGAGAAAGATTAAGAAATAGATATATTAAGTGGTATATGGATATCCACAACCTTAAAACAGATGAGGACGCCAAATACACTTGGTGGGAGAGAGAGAAAGATTGTCAACAATGGTGTGACAAAGAAAGGACTTATGTTCCAATGAGTGATACAAAAACCCTAAATATTATGAGAGGGTGGTTTAAAGAAATTAAAAAAAGATAAATTATGAAATATTTTAACAGACACGAATGTATGAGTAAAGAAACCCTAAGAAGTATTGGGGAGGCAACAACAGAACTATTTGGGGTAGATGGTATTAGTCCTTTTGGTGGGGTAGGTAATATGTTATACGGATTGTATGACGGTTTTGACTACGCAGATGAAATTCGTTTAAGCGAAGATATGAAAGTCATCAAAAGAGAAAATATTGATTTGTATGAAAAGATTTTAACTATATGTAAGGATATTGATACGTATCCTAAATATGAATATGACGTAACTGAACATTAAACCAAAACAAAGATGAATGAAGAAGAATTTGAATTAACCGTAAAACTTACGGTTGAACAACAGAAACAATCTGACATTATTGAGAAGTATCTATTGGATAACCATATAGACATATATTGTAGAACAAAAAGAACTCATATCAGAGAATGGGTATTAAACCAAAACAAAGATGAATAAAGAACCATATATGACTTTTTTGAGTAAAGAAGAAATTATTAAACATATAGAGTATCTACAAACATTAGATATGCCAGAGGTTGAAAAGCGAGGTATGATATCCAATTGGGAAAGATGTTTAAAACAAAACAAAGATGAATAAGGTTGAACATAAAATAGTAAAGGTAATAGAAAAACCTACTCCTGACGATTCTGTAATACCTGAATGGTACTCAATAAGAGTTTTAGTAAACTGTTATGGAATAAAAACTGAAGAAATAATTAGAGGCCCCAAAGAAAACCTTACAAAGTATAAAAAGGGTTATACTTGGGAGGGATAAAAAAAATCACTAAAAAGTTTGGCAGTTTAAATATTTTTTGTATCTTTACAATATCAAAATCAAATAACTATGGAAAATTCAGTAATTTTAACAAAAGTAAGAGAGTACAAAGGGAACAATGGTTTTATCATTTCACTTAAAGGTGGATTGAATAAATATGGTTCTTTAACACCAAAACAACTATCTGCGGCGGGTAACTTCTTCAGTAAGTTCGAACAAACAAAACCTGTGTCTGAGGAGAAAGAAGTTAACACCAACCTTAAAATCTCTAAGTTCATCGCTAAGAGAATCGCAGAAGAAAACAATTTAGACTTCAAACCATTTTTGGTTACTATCACAAAAGTTTTACGTACAACTAACAGAGCGTATCAAGTTGTGGGTAGAATGAATACGTCAGATGTGACATCTTGTAGATGTTGTGGTAAAGATTTGACTGATTGGAGGTCACAGGCGACAGGTGTAGGTCCAGTTTGTTCTAAGTCTTTGGGTATTCCTTACGTTAGAAAGGAAGAAGATGTGGTAGTTTACAAAAAACTATTACAACTTAAAATGGAAAATATAGGTGATTTGACTTTTTGGGTTCCTAAATCTCAGATTAAAGAAGGTTTAGAAGAACTACAAGAACAACTAAGCTAAACTACAATAAAAAAACCCTCTTCGGAGGGTTTCTTTTTTATACTCTTTTTTTCCTTTTCTTTGGTAGTGGTTTAAGTTGTCCACCGAATATTGTATCACCTATTTTAATCTTAATATCTTCAGTTACTAAAGACTTATCTAAATATTCCTCAATAACATCTCTCACAACATCTTCGATTTCTTCTTTTACAATTTTTCTAATAACATTTTCGTTTATGTTAGTAGTTTTAGTCTGTTTTGGTTTTGTTGATTTTTCTTCGTATTGTGTGTTTTCCTGTACTAACTCAGGAACGTCATCTAAATCAAATGTGTGGTTAGGTGTTTCAGGAATGTCAATAGGTTCATCAACCATCGCTTGTTTAATAAAATCAGGCATTTTAGATCTTTCTAAATTTCTATACCTTCCATTCTGTGGTGCAACACTCTTTGTATTACCTTCCGACATTTTACTACTAATAAAGTTTTCTGTTAGGTTAGGTATTTCTTTTTCTTCACTAGAAAACATATTCCCATTACTACTATTCATATTAGTAGAACCATGACTTTCTTCTGTTGCTCGCATTACTGCTTTAGACTTACTTAATATTTCTGCTAATCTATTACTCATAACTTTTATTCAAATTTTAAAATATTATATATTTGTATCATATCCTTATCACCATTTGGGTTGAATAAGGGTTTTGGTTCGTAAAATTTACCTCCCAATTTTCTTAAACCATTCATTCTATCCACTCTAAACAATTTCCAACCAGGTTGTATAGTTTTAGTGTCACCACCAACTTGATAAACTCTAATAACGTCATTACCTGCTTTAGATTTACCATAACAATAAATTTCTACCCATCTTTTTCCTTTACCACCAGGATCTTCATTATCGTCATAATAAACTTCAGCAATTCGCTTATCGCCCATACAACCCATAATTGTATCCCTACTAGCAACTTCAAGTATAAGACTTTCTGCCAAATTGTAAAGAGTCATAATTTATTACAGTTGAGAAATGGTTGGGGTGTCGTTATTTCCATTGATATAATCAATATAAGTTTTATTAGGTCCATACCCTTTAGGTCCTAATGTGGTGTCGTATTTTGATTCATTTCTAGCAATTAATTGGTTTCTACCGCTACCTGGATAATCAGGATTACCATTAATGTCGATATCATTACCCCCATTTATAGTATTTAATGAATCACTATTCCCACCAGTACCTCTACCTCTGTTGTCTCCATCTGACAATGCGTTAGGATGTGTTCCTTGTATGTTATATTTTTTTCCGTCACTATTTAAATAAGTGTTTTTAATTACATTTTCAGTTCTGAACTGTTCACCTAGTTCTGATAATTTAGTCTGTTCCATAATTTTTATATTTTAGATTCGTATATTATTAAATTTTTCATTCTTATTAATTCTTCACTCATACCCATCGGTTCATATATTGGTTTTCCTCTTTTAATTTGTCCCGATATATCTTTTGCCATATTTGGTATCGAAAATGTAGACTTAAATTTTACTTTATTGTTATCTTTTTCGTGATTCTTTATAAATTGGTTGGTTAATCCTGTATCACTTTTTATTTTTTTCGGTGCTTTTACTGATTCTCTTTCTCTGTTTAAGGTACCATCTACCCAATTATGCATCGTCTTACCACCATGTAACCTATATTCTATATCATTATGATCACCATCAAAGTTATCAAACCAACTTTTAATTGTTTTCATATGGTTATATTTTAGATTTTTTACTTCTAAAATACTTTTAGCTCTTTTATACCCTTCAGTAGTGTTTTCAGTTTCAATATCTTCTTTCTGTAAAGTTTCGTATGTCTTAACTGCGTTATTAATAGCATTAAGTGCATAATCAGGTACATTCCAAGATTTACCTTTTAACTTACTATTACCACCTTTATTATCCTTCCTCTTCGCCATATTTTAATTTATCTCCGATAAGTTCTCTAAATTTTTCATCTATACTATAAATATCTACATTGTTGATAAGGTGATTTAAAAGTATTGATAATTCGTCACCTTTTAAATTTTCTTTCTTAACTAAATCTAAAAGACTATTTAATTTTCTAATTACCATAGGTTTTTCGTGTACAGTTTTTAATTCAGTAACATCTGGTATTGTAACTTCATCACCTACAATATCTTGTTCCCTCATTTTTTTTACAAAATCATTAGAAGGTTTTTTCTTTTTCATCATTATTTCATCAACCAAACCTTTCATTTCATTTTCACTTTCATATAAATCAAAATTAAAATCTGTATCGTAATCTAAGGAATGTTTTCTTTTCATTTCATCAAAAGAAGGTATATTTAAATCTGACTTAATATGTTTATCCGCCATTTGTTTAGCACTTTTTCTCATTCTATCCCTATTAGGTACCACATTTAATTCATCATAAAATTCATCTTCTTCATCATACATATCATCATCTAATTCTATTAAATCACCATCTAAATAGTAATCTTCTTGTCTACCCATATCATCATCTAAATCTAATATATCATCATCTTCGTTAACAACATAAGAATAGTTTACACCATAATAAGGTCCACCATATATAAAGTACGCTTCTGGACCTTGTGTAGAATTTCTTACAAAATCATCTGAAGTTTTTCTAGATTTAATGTGGTTTCTATTTTGTACGTAATTGTTAGTTGCGCTTATCATTGAACCATTATTATTAACAAATTCGTTAACCTTATTTTTTTTCATGTATTTATTAATATCAGATTTCTTAAATGTTTTTTTCATAATAAAAGTTTTATTATATAAATATAACAGAAATCTAAATATTTATTTTAAAATGATGATATGCCTATAAATAAATTTACAACTTTACTAGATTTAGCTAGACAAGCAAAAATAATTAGTGGTGAAACCGCCACTTTTGATGGTAAAATAGAGGTAGGGATACCTTTTAGTGGTTATCCAACAGGTGTCGATACAGGAACCACAGTTTCTTTAGGTGTAGTATCTTCAGAAACTGCAATATTTAGTGGTAATACAGGGACAACAGTTTTCGATGTTTCAAACACAGGATCAACAAACTACGACGCAATTTTTAGTGGTTATAGTGCAACTACATGGTCTAATCCATTATTTAGTGGAAATACTTCAGGATTGACTTTACCAATAACACCTTTAAGTGCTAGTACACAAATAGTTGGACCTATATGGACTCTTACTCAAACAGGTATGACAGGTGATTATGTTATCGGTACACAATACACAGGTTATAGTATTACATATTCCTTTGTTGGGTTTAATGAACCACCATCAACTGCATATACTTCATATTCAGGATTTACCACCGCCTCACAAGAAAACTTCTCTGCAGGTACTTTAGATTATAAAGGTCCATTAGATTATATCTCTTCAGTGGAAGATGCAACTGTAGATGGTAGATTAACTACAAATAAATTAACAGTTACTGGAGGTGCGTCTTCTGCAACAACAGGGTATGTTTTAACACAAACTGGTGACACTGGTGAAGCAGGGTGGGTATTTAATTCTGCAAGTGGTACTACAGATACTAATTTTGCAATTACAGACTTAACTTTTACTGGTGATAGAACACATAATACAAATGGTTATGATTTATTTATAACAGACTCCACATCAGAATTGCAGATACTATTAACTGATAATGTTGTTAGACTAACAGGGGATTCAACAACTTTATCTAGATTTGCAGTATTGGATACGTCAAGTAACGGTGGGATATCAATAGGTAATAGAGGAAATACCAACGTATTAAATCCTGGTTACGGAAAACAAGGTGATGGGTTTCTCTATTCTTCAGTGGATCAAAATGGTTTGAATATTATAAGTCAACCTGGTTCAGGAACAGATGATTATATTAGATTTTTTGTGGGACAGGCATCAGGTGCGGCAGGAACACCTGATCTTTACATACAAGGAAGTGGGACAACTAAAGGTAATGTGGGTATTGGGACGGAAACGCCAACAGAAAAACTACACATAGAAGGAGGGAATATTAATATAACTAATACGAGTGCTAATTTATTTAGTAGCATGAGTGTTACAACACCTTCAGATAATAGGTTAACATTAAGTGGTAACACTTTACTATTGACTGAGTATAGTGTTCAGTCACCTAATATTGGGGGGTTTTCTTTGGGTGTTAGGGGTATATCAGAGCCGACTTTTGATGAGTATGGGAAGGTTGGTGATGGTTATATTTATTCTTCGGTAGATAATAATGGTATTAACATAATAAGTCAAAGGACAAGTCCACAAACTACTGATGACTATATAAGATTCTACGCTGGTGATGATGCAGGTAATACGTCACATTTACATATTCAGGGTAGTGGTACGACAAGAGGTAATATAGGAATCAATAATGAGTCACCAACTTCTAAATTAGATATTATAGGTAACACTGGATACCAACAATTAAGACTCAGAACCAATTATAGTCCATCTTCTACTGCAGACACCAATGGTGAAATAGGTGACATCGCTTGGGACGATAATTACATTTATATAAAAACAAGTATAGGTTGGCGTAGATCAACATTAGCATCTTTTTAACCAATAAAAAATGAGTAATATATATCAAAATAACTTCGACAATTGTATGAAAATGAGATTAAGTAACAGTGATTACTGGGACTTATTTCTTTGTTATGATTGTACTGATGAGCAAGATAATAATCAGATATTAGATGATTGTGTATTAGTAGACATTGACATTAATAATGATAATTGTTTTTCAGGTGATACATTATATAGTTTAACAACATGGACAGGTGCAACCATCAATGGTAGTGGTGTAACTTTAAATGATATAGGTTTAACAGGAATAGATAATGGATTTATCGAATATGAATGTTCAGCGTCAACAAGTGGACAAACTTTTTTATCTGCTTTCACTGGTTCTACATTAGTATTAACATCTGCAGATACAAGATTTTCAATGACAAGAGTTACTGGATGTACATATGAATACCCAATAGAAATATTGACAGGTTCATCTGAAGGTAGGTACGCACAATTATGTGGTGGTTTTTATCAGGGGTTTTTTAAACTATCAGATAAAACTTACTTTAAAGAAATATCAGATAATAAGTTTACTTGGCCGTTGGAGTGGTTTTATTGTCCTCCAGTTTGTACTGGAACTACATCAGGTTCTACCACAGGTACAACAAATTGTTGTCCAGATCCTAATAAATCTTATGAATGTTATTTAGATACAAAACCTACACCTTGGAATTATCAGATACTACCTGAAAGATTAGGAGGTATGGGTGGTGAATATAAACCTTGTTTAGATGGTTGGACTGCAACTTTTTGGTTAAATAAGAGTTCTCAATCTTGTACGGGTAATACTTTAAATAATCTATATCCAGATAATAAAGGTTTCTTCTTTTATATGGGTACAAGAGCGGAGAATAAATTTTGGGATTTATTTAGTGGTGAGACAGGATATACAACCTCATCAGGTTATCCATTACCACCACCAAAAGTTACTACCACAGGTTTAACTAATAACCCTTTCTTAGTTTATCAACCCGCAGGATGTTGTTGTTTTAGTGGTGTAACAACTGAAACTACACAAGAAAAAGATAGAAACGCAGATATAGTAAATAACGTATTAGGTTTTAGAATTAAAGATGATGGTAGTATCGGTTATAGAACGATTGTAATGACTGGAGTGTGTTCTGCGGTTACCGCAACCACAGTTGTAGATTGTAATTCACAATGTGGTTGTGGATGTAGTAGTAATACTGGGTCGACTAGTGGTTATACAACCGCCACAACAGTTACTGAAGAATATATCACAGGTACAAGTATTAATGAATGTTATAGTATGAGTGGTTTAGTACAAACAGATGTATGGACACATATTAGTATTAAGTTTAAACCTTATGAGTTTTTTGGGGACTGTGAATTAGAATATATTGGTAGGAGGAAAGGTTCTTTAACTATATATGTTGATGGTTATCTAAAATGGACATTAGAGGATTTTGATGAATTTATTTTTAGAGAGTTGGATGAATATAGAGAAAAACAAGAAGGTGTGCCATTTAATTATAGTTTAGGTGGTGGAACACAAGGTTTAATTGAGAGTAACACAGTTAATGGTCCTGACATTAAAGACGAAAATTTAGTTGTTGAGGATAACTTTGCAGGTACCTTTGAGGGTGGTATATCTAAATTTAAATTATATGGGTGCGCATTAGATGTGACAACAATAAGACAAGAAATTAATAATCCTTAATATTTATAAAATATGGAATTCTTTATAAACAAAAATAGTACATTACCAAAGTTAAAAATGGAATTAGTTAATGATGGTAGAAATGATTTTCGTAATTTTTATGAGAAGATACAAAATGCGACAATAACATTTACAATGTACGATGTAGAGACTAAAGTTAAAAGGATTGCATGTTCTACTGCAAATATCGAAATGGCAACATCTAACGATTGTGAAAATACTGAAACACCAACATATTACATAGTTTACCAATTTTCAGAATTACAAACAAGTAGAATAGGTAGATATAATGGTTATTTCACAATAACGTTTTTAGATGGGACAGGAACTCTAATCGCACCTATTAGAGATGAACTCTATATTAATGTCTTAAATAATTGATAAAACGAATTATTTTTACTATATTTGTATCTAATATACAATAACAAAATAATTATGCCTGCATCCGTAGAAGAAATTAGAGACTATTTAGAAGGATATGATGAACAAAAATATATAGTAGGAATTGAATCTTCCTATAGAGATAACAAAATTCATCTAATAGTACACGACCCAGAAAATGGTAAATCTATAGAAAAACATAAACTGAAACCTTTTTTGTGGATGAAAACTCCTGATATGACTAAATTCTATGAAGGTGATAGGAGAGAGTTAAAAAGTAAAATGAGGGAATATAAGATAAAATTTATCCCTCTATCTACAAATGATGAAAATGGTGAAAATGTCTCTCGTTTAGAAAATGGTTATAAATTTTTAGTTCAATGTAGAGGTACGTATGGTGATTTACTAAATTTCTTTAAAAAAGGTGGGATGGGTGTCTATGATGAAGAACATAGAAATAATTTCTTAGCTATAAGCCCAACAGAACAATTTTTAATACAAACAGGTAAAAGGTTGTTTAAAGGTATGGAAGAATATAGTGAAGTACATAGACTTTCATTTGACTTAGAGACAACGGGTTTAGATCCACACGTATGTAGAATATTTCAAATAGGTGTAAAAGACAATAGAGGTTTTCAACATGTATTATCAATAGATGGTGATAATGATGATGACTTAGACGCTAGAGAAGGTGAAGCGATAACTACATTCTTTAAGATTATTAACCATTTAAAACCTTCAATTATTTCAGGTTATAACTCAGAAAACTTTGACTGGTATTTCTTTGTTATTAGATCTCAAAAATTAGGTATTGATTTACCAAAGATTGCGAAGACTTTAGGTCCGATTCCATTTTATAGGAAAACACAAACTCTTAAGATGGGTCCAGAGATGGAATACTATGAACAAACACATATGTGGGGTTATAACATTATGGATGTTTACCACGCAGTTCGTAGAGCACAAGCAATTAACTCCTCAATAAAACAAGCAAGCCTAAAATATATTACAAAATATTCTAACGCAGCGAAACCTAATAGAGTTTACGTGCAAGGTGATAAGATAGGTAAGACTTACGCAGATAAAGAAAATGAGTATTGGTTTAAGGAAGAGGATGGGTCTTGGGGGTTAATGGATACTCTAATAGAAAAGGAAAAAACATTATTATCAGATAAGACTATAGATCAAGTACTCGAAATGGGTGGACTTATCAGAGTTTCGGGTGCATATATTGTGGAAAGATATCTAATAGACGATTTATGGGAAACTGAAAAGGTAGATGATATCTTTAATCAAGCAACATATCTTTTATCTAAAGTATTACCCACATCATTTATGAGGTCTTCTACTATGGGTACTGCCGCAACTTGGAAATTACTTATGTTAGGTTGGTACTATAGAAATGGTACTGCAATACCACACACCTTAGAAAATAGGAGGTTTATTGGTGGGTTATCTCGTTTATTAGAAGTAGGATATAGTCAGGACGTTGTTAAGTTTGACTTTGCATCTCTATACCCATCCATACAATTGACTCACGATGTATTTACTGATTGTGACGTTATGGGTGCAATGAGAGGATTATTACAATATAACTACGATTATCGTAATAAATATAAAGAACTTAAAAATGAATATGCATCAAAAGGGGATAAAGAAAAATCAGAATATTATGATAAAAAACAATTACCATTAAAGATTCTTAACAATGGTATGTTCGGTTCTATATCTGCACCTAATGTGTTCCCTTGGGGTGATACTGATATGGGTGAAAAAATTACATGTACTGGTAGACAATACCTTAGACATATGATTAGATTCTTTAACTCTAAAGGTTTTAGACCATTAGTGGGTGATACAGATGGATTTAACTTTTCTGTACCAAATGATGTAGATAAATATGTATACACTTCTAATGGTAATCATAGGTTTAATAAGTTAGGTAAAACATATAAAGGTATGAATGCGGTAGTAGCAGAATACAATGACAAATATATGAAAGGTGTTATGGGGTTAGATGTGGATGAGATTTGTCAGGCAACTATAAACATTGCGAGAAAAAATTATGCAGATTTAATAGATGGTAAAGTTAAGTTAGTAGGTAACTCTATTAAGTCTAAAAAAATGCCAACATATATTGCAGAGTTTTTAGATAATGGTATTAGATTATTATTAGATGGTGATGGATACAGTTTTGTAAACGAATACTATGAAACAGTAGAAATGATTTATAATCAAGAAATACCTTTGTCAAAGATTGCGAATAAAGCTAGAGTTAGGATTAGTGTAGAAGATTATAAAAAGAAGATGAAGACTAAAAATAAGGCGGGTGGTGCAATGGCGAAACAAGCTCATATGGAACTTATTATTAGTGAAGGGTTAAATGTGGATTTAGGTGATACAATATACTATGTAAATACAGGTACAAAGAAATCACATGGTGATGTACAAAAAATCAATAGACCTAAGAAGGGGTGGAATGATAACCAAATACAAATGTATTTTTCTGAAGGAGAAGATTACGAAATGAAAAAGAATTTTTTACTTAAGAATGGTTGGGAGATGTCTTGGTCTGATGATAATTGGGTTCGTAGTGATAAAGAAAATAAAGAGGCGAATACAGGTATACCTACAGATATGGCGTATAGACAATCTTTAGGTGAGTCTGTAGTTGCACTTAATTGTAAACTAATCCCCAACAATCTTATAGAAAATGAACCAGACGCAACAGGAGAGTATAATATAGACAGATACTTAGATGCATTTAATAAAAGAGTTAAACCATTATTAGTTTGTTTCGACCCTTCATTAAGAGATGATATTTTAGTTTCTAATCCTTCTGATAGAAAATACTATACCCGTCAAGAATTAGAATTAACATCAGGACAACCATTTAAGGATGGTGATCAAGATAAGTTAGATGAGTTATTAACTATTACTGATGAAGAATTAGAATTCTGGAATAAGATAGGTATCTCTCCTACATATATGTTTGAAGATTATGGGATAGATGATGAATTCTCATATGACGTAAAAACCCAAAGGACGGTAACCCAATGATTTATTAAGGTTCTCCGCTTCTAATCCTTTATTCTCTAATTGTTTAACATTACTTAATCTTTCTAATCTTAAATCTAATTGTTCTAACAATTTAAGTTGTTCTTCTTTTCCTTCACTAAGTAAACTATCATAATCCATAGTTAATTCTGCATCAGGTACTTTTAATGAGCCCTGAAACTTACCTCTTACTCTACCTAATGCTTCTTTAAATAGTGAAGTTAGATACCTTCTTATCCATACTCTTGTTGGTTCGTTTAATTGTGAATATTGTATCTTAGATAAAGGTACGTCATTTGGTAATTTAATTATATCGGGGTTGTCTACTAAACATTCGTCTCTATTATCATCTGTAACATCGTAATAATGATACCATACTTTAGTTCCTGCAAGTCCGATTTGACCACCAACTAACCCACCAGCACTAAAAGATAATCTACTTCCAGGTATAGGCATAAGATGTAATAATCTAGTACCATTAGGTCCTGCAGTCACTTTATATGTTAATTCACTTCTAAGTAACTTTGACTTTAAACTAAAATCTTGTGCTCTTAACAAAACATCAAAAGCTGGTGCGACATAAAATCCACCATTACCTAAACCACCACCTTGTCCCCAACCTGCGTATGGGACTTGTCCGAATCCACCACCAAAACCATAGTCTCCAAATCCTGCAAAAGAATAAAGTGCGTGATCAGTAGAATTTGGTGTTATCCACAATATTTCATTTATTTCCCTACCTGAAGGTATTTGATAAACTTGTTGATTTGCAACTATAGTCACATAATCTTTTTTTAATTCCCATGGTCCTCTTGTTTGTAACCCCACTTGTTTTGAGTAAGCGTATGAAAAATTACTTTCAAAGTCTAAAGATCTTGTTGTTAGTGCAAATGCAATGTCTACTTTACTAGCATCTTTATCTAATAGAGATGACCACTGATTTTCAATTAACCAATCTTGTACTCTTTGTGCATAATCTTCTACTGCAGTTTCTAAAAGAGAATTCATTTGATCCCAATCCAGTTCTATTTTTCTAATTGGTGCACCTAATCTATGTTTAATCTGAGTGAATAATTCCTCTTTTAAATTATCGTTTAAAGAATTTGGCATAATAAAGTGTTTATTTATAAATATTAGAATATTTATTAAATGATGAAAAATGTTATCAGAAAAATATTATTTGAGGAATCGGAAGATATGATTGATAAATATGATGATGAATTAACATCACCAGAAATTAGTATTTCTCCAGAAACTGAGTTGAATGTTGCACAAAAAAAATATAGTTGGGAATCTTATATTCCAGAAATAGGTAAAAAAATTATTTTTTATATGAGTCCAGAATATTGGAATTCATTTGCTTATATAGAAATTGAGGATGTTGATGAAAGGGGTTATGGAGATTTTGATGATGATTCACATCCAGATTATCAAAAATCAATTTTAGATGATATTCAAAGCGACAGATATAGAAGTTATTATGTTAATAATGATAAAGTAATTGGACAGGGTGATAGATATGAATATGTGGATGTTAAAGAGGTAATAAAAGACATTAAAGGTTTTAGTGAAGAATCAGAACAAATGACTAAAGAATATAAACAAAAAATCCAACAATTAACAAAAGAATACGTTAATAAAATGTCTACATTAAACAATAAATATAATTTTAAAGGTGACAATTCTATTTCAGAGTTAGTTTCTGTAGATAGTAAAGGTAATTATAAAACAGAAAGAGATTTTGAAAGGGATGGTAATGATTGGAATAGCCAACCTAGAGAATTTAAAAAAGACTATAATATTTATAACATAGGTAGAAGAAAAATATGAAAATAAAATTAACAGAATCTCAATTTAAAAGATTGATAAAAGAAACTGATAATCGTAAAGGATTTGAGGGTACTGATGTTTATGAAACACAAGATGAAATTGCATTAGGTTTATCTTATAAAGCAATGCAACACTTAATAGATGCACTTAGGGATATTGAGTCGGCATTAGAAAACGTAGACGACAAAAATATGGAGAAGGTTTTAAATAGTATACGAATGTCTTTATTAAGTGATGGTGGTAGGCAAGAAGGTTTTGCTGCAGAACATGATACTGAATATGATAACATTATAAATGTTTTAGGAGATATGATAGATAACTATAAACAGGATAATGTTAATTTTAATCTAAATGGTCCTGGTCCTAAAGCACCTGAAGGTGTTGCTTAACTAAATCAACTGCTTCATTTATAGTATTAAATGACCTATCAGGTAAAAACGCAGTCTTACCTATCATAATCGCAGGTAAAAAATCATTGTCAACCTTTTCAGAAAATTTTTTATACAACTCATCATATTTATCTACATCTAATTCGATAAAATCAATATTACTTTCTTTTAATTGTTCTTTTAAGTTGTCACAATGTGGACAACCTTCCATTGAAAATACTTTAACTTTCATTGTCTATTTTATTTAAAAATTCATTTATTATGTCATCTTCACCCATTATGGTTCCGATAACTTTCTTTTTTTCATTTAGTATATTCCATACTAATGTATCAATAGTATCATCCATTAACATATAATAAATATTAACAGTTTCACTTTGTCCAATCCTATACGCCCTATCCTCTGCTTGTTCGTGGTTACCAGGAACCCAATCTAATGAATTCATAATAACAATTTCCGCTTTAGTTAAAGTTAACCCCACACCCGCAGCTTTAATTTGTCCGACAAAAACCATACAACTATTGTCTTCTTGAAATCTATCTACTGAGTGTTGTTTTTGTTTATCGGACATTCCACCCCTTACACAGACACATTTATCACCAAAATGATTAATAAACGCATCCATTTCATCATTAAAGTTACAAAAAATAATTGTTTTTTTATTTAATTCTAAAGCCTCTTCTGTTTTTTCTATAGTATATGGCACTGTTTCCATCGCAATAAAAGTTCTTAGAAGTGTCATTTCCACTAGATCTTTTGCAGGGTTACCTTTTTTACCATCCAACTTACGTTGTTCTAAGTACTCATTCCAAACATTTTTATAACCATCAACATTTTCTAATTCTAAATAAACAGGTGTAATTAATTTTTCAGGTAAATCTAACACATTTTCTTTTTTTCTTCTAAGAATAGTTCTTTTTGTCTTTGCAGATAATTCATCTAAGTTAGACGCACCTTTTGTTACCCAAATATACCTCCCACCTTTTTTAAATCTCATACCATCACAATATGTCTTTGCGTAGTGTACCCAATTATTTGTAATTGGTGAGTCTATAATCGCCAATAGGTTATAATAATCCATAGGGCGATTAGCGATAGGGGTACCAGTTAATAACCATACTCTTTCACAACCAAAGTTCTTAGATAGATCTTTTAAGATTGCACCTCTTTTACTTTTATGGTTTTTAACATAATGTGCTTCATCTAAAATTAATAAATCAGGATTAAATTCTACAATGTCTCTCATTAATTCCCAATCTTCATACTCTTTATTTCTTTCTGCAACAGTATGAAAGTTCTTTAAAATATCATAATTAACAATAGTAAATCTACTAGGGTTCCAATGGTTACCACTTATAATAGAAACATCGTCACAGAAGTTTTGAACCTCCCTCATCCAATTTATTTTAAGGGAAGAAGGACAAATTATTAAAACTCTTTCTGCGTTACATTCTAATGCACCAACTATAGATTGATATGTTTTACCTAGTCCCATATCATCTGCCAATATACACTTTTTATTTTTTAAAAGAAACTTTATACCATCTTCTTGATGACTAAACGCCCTCCACCCTCTTTTATCTAATTCAGAATATTTATCAAAATCGATATTAACCTCTATATCTTCATAATGTATATCATCTAATATTTGTGTTTTGGGAACCCAAATTAATTTTACATCTTTTTGATTTTTATAAAGTTTACAGATTATGTGTATAGCTTTATCTGATTCCGCTAATAAAGTTTCTACAAATATTTTTTTAGGTACAATTTTTAATTTATGTTCATTTTTTAATTCTTCCGAAAAATAATTAGTTAATTCAATTACTTTGTTAAGTTTCTTAGGTTCAACATCAAAATACTTTTTTACGTATTTAGATTGACTATTAGTTAAAAAATATTTTTTTTCAGTCTGAAACTTTTTTTTCATATAGTTTATATAAGGGTTATTACCCTCATATGTGACAAGCAAATCTTCACCGTCAAGATTTTTTATATCTTTAACATCCAACATAATTATAATTATAAGGATTTTTTTCCTAAAAATAAATATTTATCTATAAAAGAATTATGTCGCAACAAAAAAGAGTCCCTATTGAACGGTTAAATAAGTTTTTTTCTGCAGAGGATTTTGAATTAGAGATTGGTTTTGGTAGAGAATGGTTAGAAGGTGATATTAATATAAAAGTCATACTATATCAAGTTGATAGGGAAGAAACTACAACAGATGATATATATGGTGAAGCGGGTAAAGGTGAAATAAGTTTTAAACCTCCTATAGAGATTCCTGTTAACTTTAATTATGCTGCACCAACAAATAAAAGTTATAATTCTGATGGTTCTTTAAGATACTTAGAGAGAGGTAATATAACTATCGGTGTATATCAAGATCAATTAGACGAATTAGGTGTGGATATCAGTTATGGTGATTATATAGGTTACGCAGAAACTGAAACAAAAATAAAATATTTTACCGTTTCTAACGATGGTAAAGTAAACGCAGACAATGCACATACTATAGTTGGGTATAAAGGTTTTTATAGAACAATAACTTGTGTACCAACTGACTTAGATGAATTTGACGGAAGATAATTATGGGATTACCAAAGAACTATAGAAAAGATTTAAAAATAACTCCACACAAACAGGGGTTTGCTCAGAGACAAAGTATCTTAGATGATATTGCTAATGATGGAACATACCTACCTAAAGGTATTTTACATGAAGATATGGATGGTGAGTTAATTAATTATGTAAATAATGATATTGATTTATCTTTGGCAGGTGAAAAAGTACCTGTTATATTTTTAACAACACAAAGATGGGCAGAGTTTTCAAAAACATGGCAATATTCTGATATCGATAAAAATATTAAATTACCTTTTATTACAATTGTTAGGAAACCTGACCCACAACAAGGTACAAACTATGCAGGATCATTTAACATACCAGGTAGACCAACATTTACATATATGAAGATACCAACATGGGATGGTAATAGAAAGGGTTACGATATCTATAAGATACCACAACCAATATCTGTGGATATTATGTATGAAGTTAGACTATTTTGTAATAGAATGAGAGACTTAAATGTTATGAATAGAAAAATGTTAACTTCATTTTCCGCATTAGAAAAATATATTAGAGTTAACGGACACCCTATTCCTTTAATATTGGACAGTATTGGTGATGAAAGTCAGATTACAAACTTAGATGAAAGAAAATATTATGTTCAGTTGTTCACTATTAAGATGATGGGATATTTATTAGATGAAGAAGATTTTGTTGTCACACCTGCGGTTAGTAGAGGGATACAATTTTATGAAATTAGTGAAGAATTATATAGAGCACCATATCAAATCAATGTTGATGATCAAAACAACACAATTTGTATTAATGTCCTATTCAATAGGGGAGTTAGTAGTGTGACAATACCTATAGAAATAGATGCAACTTATAATGATTTTAATTTCACAAATGCAAGTTCAGTAATACTTAAAGTTAATGGTGTTGATAAAACATTACCATTTACAGTAAGTAATGGTGATGAATTATATATAAAAGTAAATAAAGTTGATGTTAATTTATCATCAGATGTGGAAATAACTGGTACAATATTATGAGTAGTTGCGACAATTCTAACATAAGAAAAAATTATATAGTAACAGGAATAGAACAAGACATTTTAAGTGCTTGCACTGGATTCTTTACTAACGACATTTACCCTTGTACTGGTGATACTATAATCGTACATAGTGATATATTATCTGCGAATACAATTAATTCTACAGTTTATTTAAGTGGTGGTACAAATCTATTAGATATATTTGGTAGTATGGATACTTTTGTTACGGGTACTACATTAGATTCTAACTTAGCAACACTAACAAGAAATGATAGTGTAGATGTTTTATTATTATCAGGAGGTTCAAACGTAACATTAAGTAACCCATCAGCAAATCAAATTAATATTGATGTTTCTATACCACCAGACACTAATACTTTTGTATCTGCAAGTACTTTAAGTGGTAGTACTTTAGTTTTAACTAGAAACGATGGTATTGAATTAACGACAGATTTAAGTTCTTTACCTATTACTGATTTAGGTAAAATATTATTTGTTTCTGAAACTGGTGATGATTCTACAGGTAAGAAAGGAGATATAAATAAACCCTTTAGAAACATATATGGTGCTAAAAGTGCTGCAACATCAGGAGATACAGTTTATGTCTTTCCAGGAACATGGAATTATGACAATACAAATTCAGTGAGTAATCCTTATAATGGGAATATAGAAACTCAAGTTAATCTATGGAAAGATGGTGTTAATTATTACTTCTCTCCAGGTTCTAAAGTTGTTTTCAGTAATCAAACAGTTACAGGTGATAGAATGTATTTATTTTCACCAATGAGTTCTAATTATGAAACATGTAACATATATGGAGAGTTAGAGTGGGAGGGTAGTTCTATAGGAGCTAATAGTTCAAATGGACATACACACATTTTTTATATAGACGAGAATCAACCCTTAAATGAAGCATATAGTTGTAATATGGAAATAAAATCAGCTATATCTATATCTTCACAACCTATAAATGGTGGTAGTGTTCACACTGGTTCTACAACTACTTATTTCAACTTAAAGGCGGATACTGTAGCTTGTGATTATTCACAAGGACAATCTGGAAGTGGTGGTGGAATACAATTTTGGGGTGGCGGTAAACAGTATAACAATGTTGAGGTGGAAGAGGTTCGGAGTAATTTTTTCACCTTCTACCTAAGAACTGACGATGGACAAGATGGGTTTAATTTAAACGTTATATCTAATAGGCTTTATTCTAATGGAACGGCCGTAATTTTAAATAGAGGTTTGATTGGTGATATAAATATAAACTTTAAGGAAGCTTTTGTTACTAACGCTTTATTACAGTCACAAAATAACACACTTGGTACTACCGTAATAAATGGTACAGTAATAGATAATGTGGGTACCACAACTTATCCTATATTTAACCTAACCTCCAGTAATCAATGTAAAACCATATTTAATGGAATTTTAAAACCAAAAGTTAATTCAGGTAATGGTCGTAGACTAATACAAATATCACAACCTAACAACGATATGATTTTTAAGGGTGATGTTTTTTATGAAAGTACCGCATCAACTACTTCAAATATGTTTAATCTTTTATCAGATAGTGAACTAGTTTTTGATGGTAATGTGTCAGGTACTTTTAGTGGGAAAATTGGTAATGTTAGAAATGGTAAATTAATAATTAAGAACTGCCATTTCGAGTCTAGTACTACTAATAATGTGTTGTTGGATAATGATGTTACTACATCAACAGGTACTACATCCATAAGGAATAGTACTTTTTTATTAAACAATTCTACAACAGATTTGTGTGATGGACAATATTTAAATACCTTCATCTCAAGTTCAAACATTAAAAATGTCGGTTCTTCTGACATATTTACAAATAACACTAGTACAGGGTTGTTACAAATACATAATAGTAATTTAGTATCCGTTTCGGGGAATACTATTAATATTTCTGGAAGTTCACCATTAATAGCTAGTAATTTAGTTAGTAATACATCCGTAATAGCCACCAATATAAGTGGTATAATAACAGAATTAACAGAATTAGATATAGAATAGAATGAGTTTAAAACAAAATATATATGGTTCCTTATTTGTTAGTAACAACATATCTGGTAATACATTAAATTTAACTACTATAAATGAAAATAATTCACTAACACAATTATTAGTTAGAGACAATAGTGATGGTGTAATAAATTATAGAGATGTTAGTTCTGTTATAAGTGCTGCAACATCTGCAGATACATTTGTTACAGGATTTACATATGACGATTCTAATAATCTAACTATTAGTAGAAATGATGGAACAGTATTAACCACCAATATAGACACAATGTCAGGATTAACTATTAATGGAGATTTATTAGTTACAGGTACAACAAACATAAGTGGGTTAACATCAATAAACAGTTCATTAGATGTATATAATGGTACAATAGGGTTAAGAGATAATGACTATTTCTTACAAGGGACAAGTACTGGTGGGACAAACGTACAATTAATAGGGGTGTATTCAAACAATGAAATCTTAATAGGTAATCAAGGGTATACAAATAGAATTATGGATGACACCATAATAAAAGGTGAATTAGATATTTTAAGTGGGTTAACTCTTTCACAAACACCAACATTAAATAATAGTGGTACAGATATTTTAATTAGAAATAGTAGTACGGGTGAAGTAGAATATCGACCAGTTAGTGGTATTACTCCAAACACAAACACATTTGTAACTGGATTTACATATGATGGTTCTAATACATTTAGTATAATTGATAATAGTGGGAACACATTTAATGCTACTATTAATACAGTCACTGGATTAACAAGTAATGGTGATGTAGAAGTTATTGGTAATCTTATAGCTACAGGTGGTACGGGTAACGTATTAACCAAACAAGTTTATGTAGAAGATAATTTAGGTTTAGATTGGGATTTTCCTTCTAGTTCTGTGGTGTTAGGTAATAATAGTGATGGTACTATTATAAATGGTACTAACTTAACTATTAATAGTGATACTACTATTAATGGTAATTTATCTGCGACAACAATATCTGCAACAACTTATTTCGGAGATGGTTCAAACTTAACAGGTATAGATAATTTTTATGTTAGTGGTGGTACATATAATGTGGGAACAAATAATATTAATTTTAGTGGTAACAATGTAGTAACTACTTTTGATGTAGATTTAAGTTCTTTAATTAGTTCAGTTAGTGGAGACACTTTTGTTATTAGCGGTAATGCAGATGTGGCAACATCACTATTAACATTCACAAATAATAGTGGTGGTACATTTAATGTAACCAATTCTGCAGCTTTATTTTCAGACAATGATATTAATGTAACGGGTGGTACATACAATCCATCAACAGGATGTGTTACATTTATTACAAATAGTGGGACAACTTTTGATGTTTGTGGTTTTGTTACTGGTATAACAGATACCTATACCACAGGTTCTACTTTAGTAGGTGAAACAATTCAATTTGATAGTAATGTGTTAGGACCTAATTATTACAATGTTAGTTTAAGTCCTGTGTTAAGTGGAAAAACAGATAATTTAACATTTAATAGTTATACTTCTAATACTGAAACAATATTAAACTCAAAAGTAAGTGGGGCAACTAATTTATCTACCACAGGATTATTCGCACAAAAGAATGGTGATAATTTAGAATTTAAAGGTTTAACATCTACTGGTGGTACTGTCATAATTACTAACGATAGTACGACAGTTAATTTAGAAGTTGTAGGTGGTACCGATACTAATTCATTTAGTACTGGTGGTACAGTAACACAATCCGCAACAAGTGGTGATAGTGAAGTTATTTTACAGATTTTAGGTAATTCAGGTTTTACACCATATAATATTACAGGACTTACAGATACATTTATAAACGATTTTAGTATAAGTTCTAATACATTTACTATTTCACAAAACGATGGTAGTTCATTTGTGGCTACCGCAGATACAATAGACTTAGCGTCTGTACTAAGTGCAGTTACTTTTGATATAGGTACATCTGGTAGTATATCTGCATCGACATTTAATGGTGGTACGTTTAATGGGACTTTTGTTGGTGATGGAAGTGGGTTAACAGGTATTACTGATAACGACACATTTGTCACTGGAACAACATTTGCAACCAACCAACTAACATTAACAAGAAATGATAATGTTGACGTATTTAGTTTATCGGGAGGTTCTAATGTTACATTAAGTGAAACTGCAACTAACGATATATTAATAGATGTGTCATTACCACCTTCTATGAATACGTATGTAACTGGTGGTACTTATAATGAATCTACTGATACAATTACTTTAACTAGAAATGATGCAGTTACAGTAGACATTACTGGTGTTACTGACACATTTACTACAGGTTCTACATATGATAATGGAACTGCGTTAGCAACATTTACAAAGAATGATGGAACAACCTATACGTTAGATTTAACTACTATCGATGTTAATGATACATTTGTAACAGGATTCACATATGACAATGCAAATACGTTTACAATTAGTAGAAACGATGGTGTTGATTTAAATTCTTCATTTAATACTGTTACAGGATTAACAGTTAATGGAAGTTTGATTGTCGACACTTTATCCGCAACCACTTATACAGGATTAACTTTAAATGATTTAGATGATGTAACAACAAACATACCCACAACTCCTGATGCGACATATCAAGGTGAATTATTATATTTTGATACGGTATCCAATCAGTGGGTTTCTGGTGAAGAATATGGTAATCTAGGTGAGGTTACAATATGGGGTAAAAAGGGTTCTGCGGGAACTATTGATAAGGGATGTCCAGTTTATATTGTTGGTTTTGATAGTGATATACATGAAGTTGAGTTAGCGAACGCAACAACCGCAACAACAATGCCTGTTATTGGTTTCACCGCAGAAGATTTTGATAACGCTGGTGTTTATCCAATAGTTACATTTGGTAAGATAACGGGTGTTGATACAACAAGTACAGTATCCACAATTAACCCTAATGGTGAGACTTGGGCAGTCAATGATGTATTGTTTATGAATACAACTGATGGTGGTTTAACTAAAAATAGACCTTCAGGTTCTAATACACAAATACAGAGGATTGCTAAAATATTAAAGGTTGGTTCTACAGATGGACAAATATTTATATTTAACACTGCACGTACCGCAGGTTTACCTAATTTAACAACTGATTATTTGTGGGTTGGTAATGGTAATGATACCCCACAAGAACTTATAAAAACAGATGTGGGTATTACCACAACAGGATTCACATACAATAATAATAACACTTTAACTATAACTGATGATAATGGGAGTACACTTAGTACTACTATTAATCAGATGAGTGGGTTAACAATAAATGGTACTTTATCTGCGACTACTATAGACGGAAGTACAATATTAAGTGGTGGTACTAATCTAACAACTATAATTGAAAGTTTAGATACAAATACATTTGTTAGTGGTGGTACTTATAACGATACAACAAATAATATTAATTTTAGTGGTAATTCTGCAGAAACCACTTTCGATGTAGATTTAACTTCTTTAGTTAGTTCTGTAAGTGCGAATACTTTTGTAATATCTGGAACATATGTAGATTCTACTGATACTTTAGCGTTATTAAGAAATGATGGTAATTTTGTTAACATAACAGGAATTACAGACACATTCACTACAGGTTCTACATATGATAATGGAACTGCGTTAGCAACATTTACAAGAAATGACGGTAATACATATACATTAGATTTATCAACAATAGATGTTAATGACACTTTTGTAACAGGTTTTACTTACAATAACGCTAATACGTTTACAATTAGTAGAAACGATGGTGTTGATTTAAATTCTTCATTTAATACTGTTACAGGATTAACAGTTAATGGAAGTTTAAACGCAACTACAATACTTAGTGGTGGTACTAATCTAACAACAGTAATTGAAAGTTTAGATACATATGTAACTGGAGGTACTGTTTCAGTACCCGCAACTAATAATACAAATAGTGGTTCTATTGGTTTATTTTATAAAAATTCAGATGGTACCCCTAGAACACTCCCTTTTGAAGATACCTATACTACAGGTTCTACATATGATAACGGAACTGCGTTAGCTACTTTTGATAGGAATGATGGTACTTCTTATACATTAGATTTATCAACAATAGATGTTAATGATACATTTAGTACTGGTGGTACTGTAACGCAAACATCATCTAATAATGAAAACAATCAAACAATACAAATTGTAGGTAATGGTGGGTTCACACCATATAATATTACCAACGTAACAGATACATTTACAACTGGTGGGACTTATAACAATGGTACTGCGTTAATTACATTTGATAAAAATGATGGTACTACTTATGATGTAGACTTAAGTACCTTAGATTTAAATGATACATTTGTTACAGGAACAACATTTAGTTCTAATCAAGCAACTGTAACAAGAAATGATGGTACTGACGTATTACTTTTAACTGGTGGTACAAACGTAACACTATCTAATCCATCAACAAATCAAATTAAAATAGATGTCGCATCCGCAACACCAACATTAAACATAACCACAGTTTCTACAACAACATATACCGCAACTACAAGTGATGAAATAATAGGTGTGGACACAAGTTCAAACGCAGTTACAATTACTTTACCAGATTCTTTATCTTCAGGTACTTTAAGATATGAAATAAAAGATATTGGTTTTAATTCTAGAACTAACCCTATAACAATACAAGTGTTTAGTGGTTCTGATAGAATTATAACAACGTCATTAGTTTCTTCGTTTACATTGTCCGCAGATGGTGGTGCAGTTGTATTAGTTAATACCGCAGCTAGAAGATGGTGGCAAATGTAATGTTATACTATAATAAAAGAATAATAAATTAAGAAACATTGATATTTATTTAAAAATAGAATTAGAATGGCTTTTACACCAGATTTTATAGGAAACGTTTTATTGGTAGACAGTATTCATGGAAATGATACCACTGCGGAACCTGATAGACAAGAAAATCCTTATTTAACAATTGGTGCAGCTTTAGCAGCAGCACCCACAACAGGTTCAACGGTATTAGTTAGACCTGGTAATTATCCAGAAGAAGGTTTAGTTGTAAACGGAAATGTATCTCTAATTGGTGAAGGTGGTTGGCAGGTAACAACAATAGGTCCATCACCCGCTTCCGCCACTTCAGATATTATAGAACTAAAAGAAGATGCTTATATTGAGGGTGTTAGCGTTAATGTCCCACAAGGTAGTTTTAGTGGTATTTTTGCTAGTAACTCCGCAGGTACTAATAGTGCTTATAACGTAACTTTTTATGGTAATGGAACCACAGGTAGTACAGGAGTAGGTATGTTTAAAAGTGGTGGTGGTAAACTTATTGGTACAGGTATTAGAGTAGAAGGTGGTGGAATGCAAGATTGTTTAAAAGTAGATTCAGGTGTATTAGCGTTGGAGGGTATTCACGTACCACAATCTGCTGGCTCAATAGAAAATGTACTATTAGTTACTACATCGGGTGGCACTTTAGCGGGTAGAGCACAAATGTTAAGTTTTAACTCAGGTAATAATAATGTTACAAATGTAGTTAAAACAACGGGTGGTGTTACAGGTGTAATACCTACCGCCCTAATTTTTACACCTAATATCTTTAACGCAGAAAACGCATATGCTGGTGATGGGGAGTTTGAGACTTTAAATATGTTAGGTGGTAGGTTTGAAAATGTGACTTACGCAGTTAAATTAGATTTAGCGGGTACCGCACAAGAATCAATATATAGAATAAACGCAAATCACCAACCATTATATCTTTACAATAAAGAAGCTGCTGCGTTAGCAGAATTTAGTTTAACTTTTACTCAACAATCTACAGATACTTTTGATTCTAGTTTTAATGTCTTTGGCGCAGATCAAATGTCGGTTGGTTTTGCGGAAAGAGGAACTTCGGTTTCTTTAGGTAGAGGAGCACCTTATACCACAGGTATGGTTGTTTATACAACAGATGATACTGCTAGTAGTACTGTAGATGGTGGTAATTTAACTGATGTAACAGATGAAGCAACTAGTAAAACAGGTAGTACATTCACTTTTCAAGGTGCGGGGGCTAATCACTCTATTTTAGTAGGTGTAAGAAGACAAGACATAAATAGTGACCCACTTAAGTTTTATGGTTTAGAAACATTTATCGGTTCACAAGCGTCATCTGGGGGTACATATGTCTTTGAATCTTGGAATGGTTCTCAATGGGTTGAAACTATGGGTATGTGTACTAATGTTGATGAAGGTTTTTCATATGGTACCGATTATTTTATAAGACCTAATACAGATGAGTTTATTAGAGTAGGTTTAGATGAGTTTATTGAATCCCCACTTGCAGATTTTGCAGTATCCGCAGTTACATGGTCTAATAAAACTATTAATAGTATTGATGCCTATTGGTTAAGAATCAGGATTCGTACTGATGTAACGGGTAGTTTACCTAATTTTGAAAGATTTAAAATTTTAGATAGTATTTATTCTTTTTCTAAAAACGGTGTTCCTTCCGCAAAAGGGTTG
>Ga0213868_10000914_pt1 | contig 28822 bp, 24 predicted proteins | sample PICome_9_FD_160087 | JGI IMG/M metagenome (GOLD analysis project Ga0213868, IMG submission 160087) | Coastal seawater microbial communities near Pivers Island, North Carolina, United States - PICO127 | ecosystem: Environmental > Aquatic > Marine > Coastal | place: USA: North Carolina... | reverse complement strand
CATTGGTCTATGTTAATGCCGGTGCCTCGTTAAGCAATATTGAAGAGTTTTCCGCAGCGGGAATCCTCGCGCCCGGAGTGATCTTCTCCTTTGTACTGCTGGCGATCTTTCCATTTATTGCCCGCAGCACAATGCGCAGCCTGGAGCAGCGCAAGCGCTACCGCGGCTATAAAAAGCCAAATAAATTCGATACCAACCTGGTTGTTATAGGTGCCGGCAGTGGCGGACTGGTCAGCGCCTATATTGCCGCGACCCTTAAGGCCAAAGTGACGCTGATTGAAAAAGATCAGATGGGCGGCGATTGCTTAAATACCGGCTGTGTGCCGAGCAAGGCATTAATTCGTGCGGCGAAAGCCATGGCGGAGATTAAAAAGGCATCGCAGCTGGGTATTAATGTGGCGGCTCCGGAAGTGGATTTCTCCAAGGTGATGGGTCGCGTTCAGGAAGTAATTAAAACCATTGAGCCCCATGACTCTGTTGAGCGTTATACCGGACTCGGCGTTGACTGTGTCTCTGGCCATGCGCGGTTGATTTCTCCCTGGGTGGTTGAGGTCGATGGCCGCCAGATCAGCGCGGAAAAAATTATTCTCGCCACAGGCGCCCGGCCTATAGTGCCGCCAATCCCCGGACTGGATCAGGTCGATCCGCTGACTTCGGAAAATCTCTGGCAGCTGGATACATTGCCCCAACGTCTGCTGATTGTCGGCGGCGGTGCCATTGGCTGCGAACTGGCTCAGGCATTTCAGCGTCTCGGCTCGCAGGTAACATTGGTGGAGATGCAGTCGCAATTATTGCCTAGAGATGATCGGCATGTGGCAGAGTTTATGGCCGATAGCCTAAGTGCCGAGGGTGTGCAGGTTCTTACCGGCTATGCCGCGAAAAAGTTTGCCAATCATTTAGACGGCGGTTCGGTATCTATCACTTCAGATAAGGCTGAAGACCTTGAGATAGCCTTTGATCGCGTGCTGGTGGCTATTGGCCGCGCGGCCAACACCAGCGGCTTTGGTCTCGAGGAGTTGGGTATTCCCCTGCATGCCAATGGCACGGTTGTCACCGATGAATACCTGCGCACCTGTTACCCGAATATCCTCGCCTGCGGTGATCTGGTTGGCCCCTATCAGTTGACCCATGCGGCCAGTCATCAGGCCTGGTATGCCGTGGTTAATGGCCTGCTCGGCAGATTTAAAAAATTCCGCGTCGATTATCGGGTGATTCCCCAGGTGATCTTTACCGATCCGCAGGTAGCGCGAGTGGGTCTAAATGAGCGCGAGGCGGCAGCACAGAATATTGCTGTCGAGGTGACTCAGTACGATCTATCCGATCTGGATCGCGCGATTGCGGATAACGATGCCAAGGGTTTTGTAAAAGTGCTTAATGCCCCGGGTAGTGACCGTATTCTCGGCGCGACTATTGTCGGGCCTCAGGCGGGAGAGTTGATCAGCGAGTTTGTGATCGCCATGAAAAATGGCATGGGGCTGAATAAGATGCTCAGCACGATTTATAGCTATCCAACCCTGAGCGAGGCCAACCGCTTTGTCGCTGGTGAGTGGAAACGCAAACATGTGCCGGAAAAATTGCTGGGAATTTTAAGACGCTATTTGCACCGCAACCTGCACTAAAGCTTTTCGGCGTATTCGAAGCAGCGCTATTTATTTTTCACCGCTTTCAAACTCGGCCACGGCTTCATGGCCGACCACAGACTGCGGGTCGATATGGATAATTACTTCCGATCCAGGAAAAGCACTGTGGATATTGTCCTCCACCTCATCAGAAATCTTATGAGCTTCCAACAGGCTCAGATCATCGTCCAACTCTAAATGCAGCTGAATAAAGGTCATGGTTCCCGAGTGGCGGGAGCGCAAATCGTGAAGTCCTCTGGCACTTGGATGCTGAAGCACCAGGACTTTAATTTTTTCGCGGTCCTCATCGGGCAGTTCGCGATCCATTAGGTGATCGTAAGAGGTAATAATGATCTCGCGAGCGCTGTAGAGAATATAGAGACCAATAGCTGCCGCAAACAGCCCATCGAAGCCATCCCAACCAACAGTGGCCAGCAGCAGCGCGACAATCACACTGCTATTGACCATTAAGTCGGTGCGGTAGTGCAGGGCATCTGCGCGAATAGCGGTGGAGTTGGTTTTGCGAATCACATGTTGCTGAAAACCCAGTAAAAGCAATGTGGCAACAATTGAAATAACCATTACAACGATGCCCAGTTCGATAGATTCGATCTGGGTTGGATTGATAATTCGGCGGCCCGCTTCGAGCAATAAAAATCCGGCAGAGCCGGCAATAAACAGCGACTGACTAAGTCCGGCGAGGGCCTCTGCCTTGCCATGACCAAAGCGGTGCTCTTTGTCCGCAGGCGTCAGTGCATGTCGCACGGCGACCAGGTTAATAATTGATGCCAGCGCATCGAGCATGGAGTCGATCAGGGTCGCGAGCAGGCTGACGGAGTCAGAGGCGTTCCAAGCAATCAACTTGGCGCCAATTAAAAAAATCGCCACGGAGGTCGACGCATAGGTGGCCAGACGCAATAGTCTTGCGGTCTCCTGTTGGCTGAGAGGGCCGGTGCTTTCAATTGCGTCAGACATAGTTTGCTTCTTTTGCTTTGGGGCGATTAGAGTGCGGGAATTCTAACAAAATAATCGCCGTAGAGTCAGCTTAGGAAAACCCCTGTAATAGGCTGTTTAGAAATTGGTAGCCGAGGGGCGTGGCGCGAAATTGCTGACTATCAACTTCTAGCAGGCCCTGGGATTGCAGTTTTTGCACCTGCTGTTCAATGTCTGAAACTGATAGTCCGGTTCTCTCCGGAAAATAGTTGGCCGGCACGCCTTCGCGAAGACGCAAACCATTCATCATAAATTCCATCGCCAGCTCTTCGCTGGGAATCGGTTTTTGCTGAGCCAGAGTTTGCATCTCTCGCGATAGATAGTTGTCCGGCTGGCGAGTTTTAGTGCTGCGAATAATGTGCTGTTGCTCTTTTTGTGTCTGGGGCAGCGTAATCTTGCCATGAGCACCGGCACCAATGCCCAGATAGTCACCAAACTGCCAGTAATTAATATTGTGTTGAGAGCGCTGAACGGAGTGGGCAAGAGCCGAGACTTCGTATTGGCCAAAGCCATGCTCGTCGAGCAGGGCCATACCCATCTGCTGGATATCGGCAAGAATGTCATCTTCCGGCAGCTGGGGCGGGCGCGAATAAAATTCCGTATTGGGTTCGATGGTCAGCTGATACCAGGAGATATGGTTGGCACCCAGATCTATCGCCTGCTGGATATCGGCCCTTGCCTCAGCAAGACTCTGTCCTGGGAGGCCGTGCATTAAATCGAGATTAAAATTTTCAAAGCCGGCTTTTCGGGCGGTGTCGATGGCAGTCAGTGCCTGATCGCCGCTGTGAATTCTGCCAAGCTGTGTCAGGTGAGTATCGTTAAAACTCTGGATACCAATCGACAGCCGATTGATCCCGGCGCTGTGAAAGCCGGAGAACTTTTCCTGTTCAAAGGTGCCGGGATTGGCTTCAAGGGTAATTTCAATATCCTCGTTAAAACCGATAATTTTCTCAGCAGCGGAGACAATCTGGCCAATTCCTGCGGCGGAAAAAAGACTCGGCGTGCCGCCACCAAAAAATATTGAAGTCAGTTTGCGACCCTGGGCCCAGGGTTGATCCTGCTGTAAATCGGCAATCAATCGCTGAATATAGGCCTGTTCGGGAATCTCCGGGCCTGCGGCATGGGAGTTAAAGTCGCAGTAGGGGCATTTGCGCACACACCAGGGGATATGCACATAGAGAGACAGGGGCGGCAGGGAAGCCTCCAGTTGCAGTGGGCGGTTGGTCATTACTGGACTAGATACGCTGGCGAAGCTGTTCGAGCAACTGCGCTGTCGCTTTGCCGCGGTGGCTGATGCGGTTTTTGTGAGTCTTGTCCATCTCGGCGGCGTGACAGTCGAGATCTTGCAGATAAAATAGCGGGTCGTAACCAAAGCCGCCCTCTCCGCGAGGCTCGAGAGCAATATGTCCCTCCCAACTGCCCTGGCAGATTATCGGGGTCGGGTCATTGGCATGGCGCATATAGACAATAATGCACTGGTAGCGGGCGCTGCGCTTTTCCAGCGGGGCGTCACCGAGCTGTTCGAGAAGCTTTTGATTGTTGCTGCTGTCGGTGGCGTCTTCGCCGCCATAGCGCGCCGAGTAAATACCCGGCTGGCCATCGAGCAGATCGACTTCAAGGCCGGAATCGTCGGCGATGGCCGGTTTTCCGGAGAGCTGTGCGGCGTTTCTGGCTTTGAGTATGGCGTTTTCAACAAAGCACAGGCCGGTCTCTTCGACATCTGGAATACTTAGTTCCTGCTGGGGGATAACCACCACCCCCAGATCTGCCAGCATATCCTGAAGTTCTTTTATCTTTCCGGCATTACTGCTGGCTAATACAACGTTCAAAGTACAATCCTTAGCTTTTTATAAAAGTCGGTTAGTCGTGATACATCTTTTTCTGGAATTTCAGTTGATAGGCGGGCACAGCCGGATCGGGTTGCACTGAAATTTTAAAGGTTAAAAAGTCTTCGTTTTCAAATTCAAAGGGCGCCAGATAATAGACGGTATCCTGCTCGCGGACTTCAAAAAACTCCAGCTTCTGGCTCATCTGGAAAATATTGTAGACATTGCCGGTAATAATCGCCGGCTGCCCGCTGCCGGCTTTTAAAACCACGGCTATATTGACCAGCCCCTTGTCTTTGCCGCGAACAATTTGGTTAGCGACAGCAATATCCGGGTCGATAAATGTGCTGTTAAAGGCGCTGAAGAAAATTTTGTGGTCGCCGTGGGTTTTGTAATTGTGCTGATCCGCCTGAGCACTCAGGCTAAGAACAATTGAGCAGAGAATAATTAAATATTTCATGGGTCTGTTCCTCCATAGTGAGCCTCTTATTGGGTGAGCCTCCTAAGTTTAGCGGCACTTTAGTCTGTATGCTGCGCAGCAGCTCCGGGCGCTTACTTGCTGAGATGATAAACCGCGGTTTCAGCAAACAGGTTAGGCCATAAATTTTTGAGTAGTCGATCGGGAAAATGTTCACCGATAAACTGTTTACGCAAGACACTGATATTGCGCTCACGACAGAGCGCTTCAAAATCACTGTAGGTAAAGAAGTGAATATTCGGCGTGTCATACCACTGATAGGCGAGCTGCTTGGTCACTGGCATGCGCCCGCGCAGGGTCAGGTAGGCACGAGCCCGCCAGTGGCCAAAGTTGGGGAATGTAATCACGCACTGACTGCCAATCCGCAGCATCTCATCGAGCACCAGATGAGGATAGCGCATGGCTTGCAGGGCCTGGGTCATAATCACTGTATCAAAGCTGTTGTCGGGGAAATTCTCCAGACTTTTATTGAGATCCTGCTCAATTACATTGACCCCTTTTTCCACACATTGATTGATTGAATCCGGGTCTATCTCCAAGCCATAGCCGCTGATATTGCGCTGTTTTTTCAGTTCGGCCAAAAGACTGCCATCGCCGCAGCCAAGATCGAGAACTCGCGAGTTGGTTTTTATCCAGCTGCTAATAAAGCTGATGTTCTGGTTCATTGGCTATTGCCCTCCAGCTGGTCGGCAATTCCGCTAAGAAAGTTGCCAAGCACTTTTTCGTAACGGGCATTGGGCAGCAGGAAGGCATCGTGGCCGAGATCGGATTCAATTTCAGCATAGGAGACATTTTTGCCAGCGCCAATTAAAGCATCGGTAATCTCTCGCGAGCGCTGGGGCGAAAAGCGCCAGTCGCTACTAAAAGAAACCACCAGAAAATTACATTTTGCATGGCTAAAGGCATCGACAGGATTGTTTTGATACTCCCGGGAGAGATCAAAGTAGTCGAGCATCTTGGTAATCAAAATATAGGCGTTGGCATCAAAGTCACTGGAGAACTTGTCGCCCTGGTAGTTCAGGTAGCTCTCAATCTGGAATTCAATAGGCGCGGCTTCACCCTGAGAGAAAGTCCCAGAGCGCAGTTCGCGGCCAAATTTCTGGCCCATGAGTTCATCGGATAGATAGGTAACATGGCCGATCATCCGCGCCAACGCAAGACCGTGTTTGGGCAGGGTATTGTTGTGCAGATAATGGCCTGCGTGAAAATCCGGATCGGATTTAATTGCCCGACGGGCTATCTCATTAAAGGCGATATTCTGCGCCGAGAGCTTCATCGATGAAGCGATCACAATGCTGTTGGCCAGCTTATCTGGATGTTCCAGTGCCCAGCGCATCGCCTGCATGCCGCCGAGGCTGCCGCCAATAACTGCCGCCCAGCACTCTATACCCAGATGCTCCATTAGCAGTCTCTGGGACTCAACCCAGTCTCTGGCGCGCAGGGCGGGAAAGTCGGCACCCCAGACCTTACCAGTCTTGGGGTTAATCGATGTGGGGCCGGTGCTGCCAAAACAGCTGCCGATATTATTTAGCGAGACAATAAAGAAGCGCTCGGTATCCATGGGTTTGCCAGGGCCAATATAGTTATCCCACCAGCCAGGTTTCTCGTCGCCTTCATAATAGCCAGCGGCGTGATGACTGCCACTCAGGGCATGGCAGATCAAAATAGCATTGCTCTTGTCGGCATTCAGGGTGCCATAGGTCTCAACCATCAATTCATGGCTGGGCAGGACTTCGCCGCAGGCCAGAGTAAGCGGCTTATCGATAAGAATTTTTTCTGCCGAAACCGTACCGACAGAATTTTCTTGGCTATCTAATGACATGTATATGCAATCCTGAATCCAGTCGTTGAGTCTAAGAGGCTGGCTGGTTTAATGCAATTGGATGAAAAAGTTTTTACCCCGCGAGCAATAGTTAGCCGAGCAGGGATTTAATAAACCCGCCGATCACTGGCAACACCGAACTGCGGATTATGATCAGGCTGATAATGGCTGCCATAGTTGAAATATCAATCATACCTATGGGTGGAATGACCTTTCGAAAAGGTCGGAGGTAGGGTTCGACAATTTGTGAAACCAGACGCACAGAGGGGTGGCCTGTAGTGCCGATCCAACTGGAGATGGCAATAATAAAAATGCCCCAGAAATAAATCTCAATCAAGATAAATAGCAGGTTGTAGGCAGCTAGTGGAAGATAGGCGAGTATGCCGAGTAGCGGAATACCTTGGATCAGTCCAAAGATTACATAGAATGACCACTGGACGATAATTGCCGCGACCAGAGCGGCGCTATTCAGAGAGCCCAGCGTCGGAAACAGTTTGCCGAGGGGTTCAACCACTGGCGCGCAAATCTTGAAGATCGTCTGGGAAATCGGATTGTAGAAATCAGCCTGTACCAGTTGCAACAGCAGGCGAATCAGCAATAAAAAGCTGAAAATATGTACTGCCAGATTAAGGATGTCGGCGAATGCATTCATGATTATTCCTTGGGGTGCTAATTTTTATTAATCAGATTGTTGGGTTATTTATCCAGCCTAGCTGGAAAACTCTTTGGACATTTCTTCAGCGCGGCTCAGCGCCGCTTGCATAGCCTGGCGAAAGCTCTCTTCGATGCCGCCCGCCTTAAAGGTCTCGATCGCCGCATGGGTGGTGCCGCCCGGCGATGTTACCTGTTGGCGCAGCTGGCTAGTGTCGAGACTGCCCGTGCTGGCCATCTGTGCCGCGCCCAGGGCGGTTTGAATCGTCAGCTCTCTGGCGGTCTGTTCTGACAGGCCGAGCTCTTCACCGATTTTCTGCATCACTTCCATGACCAAAAAGTAATAGGCGGGGCCGCTGCCGGAGACCGCGGTTACCGCATCTATCTGCGCTTCGCTATCGACCCAGCAGGCAATACCCACAGCGTTAAAGATGGCCTGAATAGACTCTTTCTGCCGGCTCTTAATAAGCGGGTTGGCAAATAACCCGGTAGCCCCGGTGCGAACCATTGCGGGGGTGTTGGGCATGGCGCGAACAATAGCTTGGCTTTCACCGAGCCAGCGCTGCAGATCTGCAATCTGAATACCGGCGGCAATGGAGACCACTGCGCTGGTAGCGCTCAAAGAGGGTGCTAGGTCGCTGACCACCGGACCCATAACCTGGGGCTTAACCGCAAGGATAACAATATCTGCACCGGTCACGGCGGCGTGATTGTCGCTGGTGGCGGCAATACCATAGGTCTCTTGAATATTGGCTCGCGCTTGCTCACCGGGATCGCTGACGCGAATCTGTTGCGTGGAAAATCCGTTGGCCAGCATGCCGCCGATAATGCAGGAGGCCATATTGCCGCCGCCAATAAATGCGATATTAGTCATTCCTGTTGCTCTCCTTTAGGGAATTCTGCGGGTCTCTTTTACCAAATATATCAGTGCCAACCCTAACCATGGTTGAGCCCTGTGAAATTGCGGCTTCCAGATCGTTGGACATACCCATGGAGAGGGTATCCAATTTTTCTGAATTGTCCAGAGACTGATTGATTTGATCGCGTAAATTATGCAGGGCATGAAAGGCGACCTTCTGTTTTTCCACTGTCTGCTGCGACTGGGGAATTGCCATCAAGCCGCGCAGACGAATATTGGGGAGTTTGATAATCGCCAGTGCGGCGGACAGCGTTTCATCTCTGCTAAAGCCGGACTTGCTGGCTTCATTATCTATATTCACCTGCAGGCAGATATTTAGCGGCCCCAGTTCTGCAGGGCGCTGCTCGCTGAGGCGTTGGGCGATTTTTAACCGATCGACACTGTGCACCCAGTTAAAATTTTCCGCGACAACGCGGGTTTTATTCGATTGCAGGGGGCCAATAAAATGCCATTGCAGTGCTTCTATGCGCTGCTCTTCATTCAGCTGTGCAATTTTTTCCACGGCCTCCTGAACATAGTTTTCACCAAAATTTGTCAGCCCGGCATCAATTGCACAGCGGATATCCGCTGTAGTGCGAGTCTTGCTGACTGCCAGCAGAAGAACCTCGGCGGGGTCGCGGCCGGCATCCCGTGCCGACTGTTCTACACGCTGAGTAACCCGGCTGATGTTATTTTCAATCTTTGGCATATACTTATCAGGTCTTTAGGAGTTTTACGCAGCTTCACACGCCGACTCACAAGCCGACTCACAAGCCGACAAGGAATAAGCGAGATATAGCATGGATATAACGGAATTATTGGCTTTCAGTGCCAAAGAGGGCGCATCAGATTTACACATTTCCGCGGGTCTTCCCCCTATTATTAGAATTGATGGTGATGTGCGGCGAATAAACCTGCCGCCCATGGAACATCGTCAGGTTCACAGTTTGATCTACGAAATAATGAATGACAAGCAGAGAAGGGACTTTGAAAAGTTCTTGGAAACTGACTTCTCTTTTGATGTTCCCGGCATTGCGCGCTTTCGAGTCAATGTATTCAATCAAAACCGCGGCGCTGCAGCGGTATTTCGTACCATTCCATCCCAGGTATTAACCCTTGAGCAGTTGGGCATGGGTGATATTTTTAAAAAACTCTCGCTGATGCCCCGTGGTCTAGTGTTGGTAACCGGACCGACCGGCTCGGGTAAATCGACAACCCTTGCGGCGATGGTCGATTATGTCAATGAGAATCGCTATGACCATATCCTAACCATCGAAGACCCTATCGAATTTGTTCACCAGAGCAAGAAGTGCCTGATCAATCAGCGTGAAGTCCATCGTGATACCCATGGCTTTAGCGAGGCATTGCGCTCGGCATTGCGTGAAGATCCGGATGTTGTCCTGGTCGGTGAATTGCGTGACCTGGAAACCATTCGCCTGGCACTGACAGCCGCGGAAACCGGCCACCTGGTTTTTGGTACCTTGCACACTACCTCGGCGGCCAAGACTATTGACCGGGTGGTGGATGTTTTTCCCGGTGGCGAAAAGCCGATGATTCGCTCAATGCTCTCCGAGTCCCTGCAGGCGGTTATCTCCCAGACACTGTTAAAGAAAATTGGTGGTGGGCGGGCCGCTGCCCATGAAATTATGATTGGCACTCCGGCGATTCGAAATTTGATTCGCGAGGATAAAGTTGCACAGATGTACTCGGCGATTCAAACCGGTGGTGCGCTGGGCATGCAAACTCTGGATCAGTGTTTATTAAACCTGGTGGATAAACGCTTGATCAGCCCTGAGGTGGCCCGTGAAAAAGCCAAAATACCGGAAAGTTTTTAATCGAAAAGACTAGATTAAAGCTCTTTGAGCACGAACTTACTAAGCGAAATTGTTTTTAAGGAGAAAAACGATGTTGGATCAGACTCTCGAAAAGCTGATTAAGTATATGGCGGATAAAAAAGCGTCCGACCTTTTTATCACTGTGGGTCTGCCACCCTGCCTAAAGGTTAATGGTGCGGTAATGCCGATTACCAAAAATAAGCTATCCCAGGCCGAGTGCGAAGCGCTGGTATTGAGTACCATGGACGAAGACCAGCGGCGAGATTTTAAAAAGGATAAAGAGCTTAATTATGCCCTTGTCAGTGAAAGTACCGGGCGCTTTCGCGCCAGTGCTTTTTATCAGCGTAGTGAAATTGGTATGGTTCTGCGGCGCATCGAGACGGTTATTCCAACACCCGAATCGCTGCTGTTGCCACCACCTCTTAAAGAGCTGGTGATGAATAAGCGCGGTATCATCATTTTTGTTGGCGCCACCGGCACCGGTAAATCGACATCGCTGGCAGCATTAATTGGCCATCGCAATAAAAACAGTCGTGGTCATATAGTTTCTATCGAAGATCCAATTGAATTTGTTCACGAACACCTGGGATGCATTATCACCCAGCGGGAAGTGGGCGTGGATACCGAATCTTTTGATGTGGCGCTAAAGAATACTCTGCGTCAGGCGCCGGATGTTATTTTGATCGGTGAGATTCGCACCCCGGAAACCATGCAGCATGCAATTACCTTTGCCGAGACCGGCCATCTGGTACTGGCCACCCTGCACGCCAACAATGCCAATCAGGCGCTGGATCGGATTGCCCACTTTTTCCCGGCAGAGCGTCACGATCAGTTGTGGATGGACTTATCGCTCAATCTGCGTGGAATAGTCGCCCAACAATTAGTGCCGACCAAAGATGGCAAGGGCCGTCGCGCGGCGATTGAGATTATGCTCAATACGCCACTGGTAGCAGATACCATTCGCAAATCTGAGGTGCACAAGCTCAAAGAAATTATGACCAACTCCACTGAGCATGGGATGCAGACCTTTGATCAAGCCCTTTATGAACTCTATATTGATGATCAGATCAGCTATGAAAATGCTATCGCTCATGCCGACTCGAAAAATGATCTGCGGCTGATGATAAAGATGCAGTCAGATACCCATATCAATGAACTGGATGCGGCGACAGATGATCTGACCATCGAGGAGGATCAGTCGGATAAATTGCGCTGGTAGCTTTGATGATTGCCAGGGCAGTTTTTAGGGCCACTTTTTAAGGAAAAGTCCCGATTTCCGGGCTGTCTAACCAACTCTGCAAAATCAGTGATGCGGCAATATGATCAATTTTTGTCAAATCCTGGGTACCCTGCTCGCGGCCGAGCATTTTTGCCTCACGGCTAGTTAGTCGCTCGTCAACCATCTCTACCTCAACAGCAAAGCGCCCCTGTAGGCGGCGGGCGAATTTGCGCGCCCGGGTGGAGAGCTCACTTTCACTGTCATCCATATTCAGTGGCAGTCCAACCACCACCAGATCGGGCTTCCATTCATTCAATAATTTTTCCACTTCAGCCCAGTCGGGAATACCGTCCACCGCTTTGAGAATGGTTAAGCCATTGGCAGAACAGGTCAGGGTTTGGCCATTGGCAACACCGATCTGTTTTAAGCCATAGTCAAAACCCAGCAGGCTCTTTGGCTTGCCGGTGTCAGGCATGTCCGGCCTCGTGGGAGAGCATACGCAAATCCAAGCCTATGCTGAGGGCAGCTGCCGAGGCGCGCTCGGCGCAGTTTGTATTAAAGATAATATCGGCTTCCGCAGGAATAGTAAGCCAGCTGTTTTCGCCGAGCTCCTCTTCGAGCTGCCCCTTGTCCCAGCCGGTGTAGCCAAGGGTGATCAGTGAATCTTTCGGACCTGTACCCAGAGCAATATCAGAGAGGATATCTTTTGATGCAGTGAGGCTGACCTCATCTGAAATAGCCATGGTTGACTCCCACTGTCGATCGCAGCTGGGATGGAGAATAAACCCGCGATCGCGCTGAACCGGACCGCCATCGAAGAGCAGGGATCGAGCATATTCATCCTGGTAGTCGACATCCAGTTGGTCGAAGATAGCTTTGACCGGGACATCTAATTGGTGGTTTATAATCAGGCCCATAGCGCCATCGGCATTGTGCTCACAGATATAGATCACTGAGTCGGCAAAATTGGGGTCAGTGAGACCGGGCATCGCTATCAAAAAGTGATTTTTAAGGCTGCTTATTTTTTTCGGTTTAGTTGTATCCATAGTTATCAATATGGGGTTTTACTGAGACAAACTCAAGCAGTGAATGGGATTAGTTTGTGGTTAGTACATTATTGGATTGATATTGCCAGGTACGAATAATGTGAATTTCATCGCGATTGCGAAGTTCTGGCGGGAAGGGCTTGTAGGGCGATGCCAGCCGCACTGAGCGAACGGCAGCCTGGTCGAGCAGTCGTGAACCAGATGTTTTTGAAACTTCGATATGTTTGATACTACCGTTGGCAAGAAGTGCCACGATTAGCTGCACATGGCCGTAAATGCGTCGCACCCGAGCCTCCTGGGGGTAATTAACATTGCCGACCTGCTCTACACGTTTTTCAAAATAGTGCATATAGGCAGCTTCATCTGCAGATTTGGCCGATGCCGACGTCATCCGCAGTACCCGAGGTAATTTACTGTAAGCGCGTTGCAAGCGATCGAGCTCAGCGCGAATGGCGCCAATATCCCTGTCAGCGATCTGCGCCTGTTGAGAGGTTAAATCATCGACCTGATTATTGTTGGTCTGGGTATTGCTAGTGTCGCCGGCGCTCGCTAACAGAGTTTGAGTCTGAGGTTCGTTGTGCTCTTGCTGAAGCTGGGGCATTTGGCCATGATCGCGGCTTTCGAAAGGTGACAACTGATCGGTTGTTGGCTGTACTGCCTGAGCTTGATTGCCACTGCCAAGCTGATTGGCCTGGGCTAAAAAATCGGCACTTTCCGGCGACTCGTCGCTTTTGTAGTGTGCCAGTGTGACTTCCATAGAGATACTTTTTGAGGATCCAGAGGGCAGGGTAAAGCTCACACCAATCAATAGAATAAAGTGAAAGACAAGAGCCGCCGAAAACGTCTTGCGGAGACGTTCATCAGTTGTGTTCCAAGTGCTCTCAATCAAACTTTCCACTAAGGTTCCTGTTTATCTGCGCGGCTTTTTTGGGCCTTAGATCTGTTCTAGCCTGGCTTGAATGGCGGTAATCAGTCTATCGCCAATCTGGGTATCTTCAGCATTATCAATTTCACGGATGCAGGTTGGGCTGGTGACATTTATCTCGGTAAGGTAGTCGCCAATAACATCCAGGCCGACAAAAATCAGTCCGCGCTCTTTCAGGGCTGGTGCAACCTGTTGAGCTATCCACTGATCCCGTTCGCTGAGGGGTTGAACAACGCCGCGACCGCCAGCGGCAAGATTGCCTCTAAAGTCGCTGTCGCTGGGTATGCGCGCCAGACCAAAAGGAATAACCTCGCCATCGACAACCAGAATTCGTTTATCGCCGAGAGTAATTTCTGGCAGATATTTCTGCGCCATAATAGTCTGCTGGCCGTCATTAGTCAGTGTCTCAAGAATCACATTGAGATTTTGATCCCCCTCGCTAACCCGAAAAATGGATGTACCACCCATGCCGTCGAGTGGTTTGTAAACCACATCTTTATATTCCTCAAGAAACAGTTTCAGTCGTGACTGATCGCGACTGACTAAGAGAGGGGGTGTGCACTGTGGGAACTGGGTGGCGAATACTTTCTCATTGCAGTCGCGCAAACTTTGCGGCTTGTTTACCACCAGCGAACCGCGCTGTTCAGCCGCTTCGAGAATATAGGTGGAGTAGATAAATTCACTGTCAAAGGGCGGATCTTTGCGCATCAGCAAAACATTTATTTCTTCCAGCGCAGCAATGCGACTGTCACCCAGTTCAAACCAGTGATTGGGATCGTCGAAGACGCGCAGTGGAGTAATGCTGGCCCTGGGTTCACCATTTTCTAAAAACAGATCCTGCTGCTGCATATAAAACAGCTCGAAGCCCTGTCGCTGTGCGGCGAGCAAGATCGCCAGGGTGGAATCCTTTTTAAAAGAGATCAATTGAATCGGGTCCATAATGACCCCAAAAGTAGTGCCCATAAAATGACGACCTTATGCTGAGTTTTTGCGCTATAACTAAGTGTGGCAACAGCAGTGCATATGCCACAGAAAATTCTGTGACCTATAAATCAATTTTATTAATAAATTTAGAGGCTTGTGGATTATATATTACAAGTGTGTTTAAAATTCCACATCTTGAGTGACATTGACGGTGCTTAAGGCGTTAAGTGGTTTTACAGTGGTGATAAAATGGATGTTCAGGGCCTTAAAGTGCTCGTCATAGACGACAGTAATACAATTAGACGTACGGCAGAAACCCTGCTTGCCAAAGCGGGCTGTGCCGTTTCTACCGCGTCGGACGGTTTTGACTCTCTTGCCAAAATCGTCGATATCAATCCCGACATAATTTTCGTCGATATTATGATGCCTCGACTCGATGGCTATCAGACCTGCGCACTCATCAAAAACAATCCCGATTTTAAATCCACACCAGTCATTATGCTCTCAAGTAAAGATGGCCTTTTCGACAAGGCCAAGGGGCGCATTGTTGGTGCGGACGACTATCTTACAAAACCATTTGGTCGGGCAGAGCTACTCGATGTGTTGGACAAATTTATTTAAAACTAAAAAGGACTTAGAGGTTGGATCATGGCAAAAATATTGATTGTGGATGACTCCCCCACAGAGACATATAAATTGACAAATATTCTTGAGCGCAATGGATTTTCCGTTCTCTCTGCCGAATCTGGTGAGCAGGGCGTTAATCTGGCAAAAGACGAGCAGCCAGATGTGGTGTTGATGGATATAGTTATGCCGGGGCTGAATGGCTTTCAGGCCACTCGCCAGCTGAGCCGAAGTAAAGAGACCAAGCATATCCCGGTCATTATTGTCACCGCGAAGAACCAGCAGGCCGATCAGGTTTGGGGTGAGCGCCAGGGCGCCAAAGGGTATCTGGTAAAGCCGATTGACGAGAAGCAGTTAGTGTCGGCTATCAGCGCTGTGCTGAACTAGGGGTCGGGGCAGTGACCAAGGATATATTCTCAGCAATCAGCAGCGTTGTCAGCCGTTTTGGGCAGTCCAGCTTCGGCCTGCCGGCACAGAAGCAAATTGTTGAGACCCGCAAGCTGGTCGGCTTTTCTGTACTCGGCGACGACTATGTTATTCCCCTCAACGAACTGAGCGAAGTGTTGGATGTTCCTGAATGCACCAAGTTGCCTAGAGTTAAATCCTGGATTCGTGGACTGGCGAATGTGCGTGGACGACTGCTGCCGATTATCGACCTCGCTGATTTCCTCGGCGGCTCGCTGGCCGGTTCGGTCAGGGATAGGCGGGTACTGGTGCTGGATATGGATGGCACCTATGTCGGTCTGATTGTCGACGCGGTTCAGGGGATTAAATCGCTGGCAGTAGATCAGTATAAAGAGGCCCGCAATAACGGGCCTCTGGTTCATTTTATCGACGGTAGTTTTAGAGAAGAAAATAGAGAATTACCACTTTTTTGCGCCCACAAACTGATTGAGGACGGTCAGTTTTTGAGTGTTTCGGTGTAGAGAAGTTGAGTGCCGCAACGCTCCACTAAAAAAGCAATGCAGAATCAATTTGGAGGATTACATGAAAGAAAATATCGGGAAAGGATCGCCGTTCCGCACTTTAATAATTGTCTTGGGTATTGCCTGCATACTGGTCGGCGCCTACAGCGCCGTAGAAGTTAGCAGCCAGGCTAAAAACGACCAGAGCAATATTCAAAGTATTGCAAACCTGCGAGTCAATGCACTGCGAATTACCCAGCTGGCAGAAGATGCCAGTGCCGCTAATGAAAATGCTTTCGAGGTCCTCAGCAACCTCAACAGCCAGATGACCCAGGCCTGGAGTGCGCTGCGAAAACGTCTCTATGATCAGGGCGAGATCTCCCGTCCACAGATTCAGTCCGTGGCGGATAGCTGGGGCGCGGTAAGTGACAAATTGCAGCTGTTGGCAGACAACCGTGAAACGGTTCTGTTTGTCTCGAGAGTTGCCCGCGAACTCAATGCAAAATTACCGCTTCTGCAGGATAACTCCGGCCAAGTGGTGGATGTGCTGATTGCCCAGTCGGCACCCGCCGGACAGATTGCTATTGCCCAGGAACAGTTGTGGCTCGTTGAGCGAATCGGTCGAAATATTGACAAGATGATCTCCGCGAGTAGCGATGCCAATGTAGCTGCCGACCAGTTTAAAAGTGATTCCAATGTATTTCGCGATACATTGGATTCAATGAAAAATGGCAACTTTATTCTCGGTATCACCAAGGTCACTGATAAAGAGGCGCTCGCCAGCATTGATCAAATCCAGGCGTCTTTTGATGTGGTTGCCAATGATATCGACCGTATCTATGAATCTGCAGATGATCTTTCCGTCGCGCACAATTCGGCTGCAACGCTGCTTGGTGACGTGCCGGTATTACTGACAAAATTTGATACCTTGGACAATACCGTAGCGGATCTGAATACCTCTGATAAACGAATCTTTAACAACCTCACTACTCTGATGGCAGTGGCCGGATTTTTTGCCGCATTGATTATATTGGGTTTTATTAACATCAAGACGACGAGACGCAACCTGCTTGCATCCGAGCAGATCAAAGATAAAAACCAGCAGTCAATACTGCGTCTGCTCGACGATATTTCTGATCTGGCAGATGGTGATTTAACTGTCGAGGCAACGGTGACAGAAGACTTTACCGGAACAATTGCCGACTCGATTAACTTTGCAATTGCCGAGTTGAGAAGCCTGGTAGAAAACGTCGCCAGCTCATCGGCTAAGGTAACAGGTTCTGCTGATGCAACGCGGGCGACATCGCTGCAGCTGGCACAGAGTGCCGAGCATCAGGCTCAGGAGATTGCTGGCGCATCAGCGGCGATTAATGAAATGGCAATAACTATCGATCAGGTTTCCTCAAACTCAGCTGAGTCGGCGGCGGTGGCAGAGCGTTCGGTATCCATCGCAAAAAATGGTGCATTATTGGTGCGCAACACCATCGACGGCATGGACACAATTCGCGAGCAGATTCAGGACACCGCAAAGCGAATTAAGCGTCTGGGCGAGAGTTCCCAGGAGATCGGCGATATAGTTTCGCTGATTAACGAGATTGCCGACCAGACCAACATTCTCGCTCTTAACGCGGCAATTCAGGCGGCCATGGCCGGTGAAGCCGGTCGCGGTTTTGCGGTTGTTGCGGATGAGGTTCAGCGACTTGCCGAGCGCTCGGCAACAGCGACCAAACAGATTGCCGGATTGGTAAAAACCATTCAGACCGATACTAACGAAGCGGTGAGTTCGATGGAGCAAACAACCGCAGAGGTTGTTAAAGGAGCCGAACTTGCCAACAGTGCAGGTACTGCTCTGGAAGAAATTGAAACTGTATCCACCAATCTGGCAGAGTTGATTCAGGATATTTCCGAGGCGGCAAAACATCAGGCCACCACCTCCGCACATATTTCCAACACGATGAATGTTATTCAGGAAATTACCTCGCAAACCCTTTCCGGAACCAACGATACAGCGAACTCAATTGGTGAGTTGGCTGACATGGCCGTTGAAATGAAAGACTCGGTCAGTGGCTTTATTCTCCCCGGCAAAAATACTGACGAAGAAATTGTCGCTAGCAATGAACCGGATGCACTGAGCGATTTGGATGATGGATCTCTGGGCAATTTATTTGCTGTGGCGGAGGCGCCGGAAAATAACCATGCCGACGAGTTTGAAGAATCCGACGACAGCGAACAAACCTTTATCCAGGATAAAAGTGAGATGCCCGACTTCGGTTTTGTATCGCCAGAGAGCGCTCACCCTGAGCAAGAATTAGTTGAAGAGCTTGATGAAGACCTAGAGGTTGACGAGGAAGTAGAGCTTGAGAACCTCGAAGAATTTGAGGCAGAAATTGAAGCCATGCTGACCGAGGACGAGCGCAACTAGGTAATTAGTGAATATAGAGTTGCCGGCGCTTTACAGAATGGAGAATCCAATCAGCCAGAATAGCGATTTCGGTTACTTCGATGTCTGGAAAGCGACTATCGAAGAGCGCACTGGCGTGCAAATTACGCCGGATCGTGAAAGAGCGCTGGCGCTATTGCTCGAACGCAGAATGAAGGCGCTGGATTCTCGGGATATTGATCAGTATATGAGCGATGCTCTGGATATAGCCAAAGGCGCTCAGGAGTGGAGTGGCCTTATCGACAGCCTGCTGGTTAAAGAAACCAGTTTTTTTCGCCACCGTCCTTCTATGGATTATGTGCATGCCTGGGTCAGGGATGCAGTCAGGGCGAAGTCTTTTACTGGACCACTGTGGATATGGAGTCTGGGGTGCTCAACCGGCGAAGAGGCTTACTCGCTGGCGATCACAGTTGAGCAGGCGATGGAGGCCGAGGGCCAGGAGCCGCGCTATGGAATTATTGGCACAGATATAAGCCGCGAGGCGATTTTTCAAGCGCGCCGAGGAATCTACCGCGAAAGTAAAATGGCAGTGATAGACAAGCCTGTCAACAGCGCTTATTTCGATCCGGTTGGTAGTGGGCTATGGCGTGTAAAAGCGGATTTGCGCCGCCGAGTATGTTTTTTAAAGAGCAATATATTGACTGATGGATCGCCTCTTATAAGACGCAAAATGCATATGATCTACTGTCAGAATATGTTGGTTTATTTCCGTCGCTGGAAGCGTCGAGAGATTATTGGTCAGCTGAGCAACCATCTGGATCATCGAGGTTGCCTTATGCTGGGGTTGGGTGAACTGAGCAACTGGTTGCCGAGCGGATTTACTCGAGTTGCCCAGCGCAATATTCAGGCCTATATCAGGGATAAGACTGTTGAACAGGGAGAGGCTCGATGAGCAGTGTTCATGGAAAAAGGGTTCATGAAGAAAATATTCATGAAAAGAAATTACAGGTAAAAAATGTAAAAACCTTTACCGGTCTTGAATGGCTTGTTGGCGAGATTGAAAATAGCCTGCAATCGGCCTTCAATGAATTAGAAGCATTTACTGAAAATAACAGTGACGAGACAAAAATACGTTTTTGTCTCGGGCATCTGCACCAGATTGCCGGGTCTTTTAAAATTCTTCAGTGCGAGGGCTGTATTCTTCTGGTCGAAGAGATGGAAGCGCTCACCCAGAGGATTCTCGACAAGAAAATTTCCAATATTAATGAAGCCTGTGAAATTCTTGTTCAGGCAATTATTAAACTACCAATTTATCTTAGACAAATACTTTCCAGCAGAGAGGATCGTCCAGAGGCGCTGATTATATTGCTCAATGATTTGCGGGCTGCACAGGGAATGGCGCTAGTCTCTGAAAGTATTTTATTTTCGCCTGATTTAACCGCTGTTAAACATGTATCTCTGCCAGAAACTAATATAAATCCAACTGCGATGGCAGATCTAATCAAGCGTCTGCGTCAGGTCTATCAGCTGTCATTAATCAAGTTGATTAAAGGCGAGGAAAAAAGTAAAAACTGCGCCAACTTGATAAAAGTTTTGCAGCGAATACAGGAATTATCCAGGGGCAGCTGGCGTGAAGATCTATGGCGCATTGCGAGACAAATTCTCGGTTTGGTTTCTTCTCGCGAAGTCAATTTCAGTATAGCCCTGAAAAAACTTTTTCGAGCTCTCGATAGCCAGCTGAAAATGCAGGCTAAAGAAGCCATCTCCGGTGAAAGCTGTGGTGTAGATTCTGGCTTGCTAAAAAATCTCCTCTACTACCTGACCACTGTCGAACCCAGTACTGAAGAGCTCAAGGCGATATGGGCTGACTACAGTCTTGCCGAAGCTTTTCCTTCAGGGGAAGTGAATCCAGAGGGTGGACGACTGATGCCACAGTACGACCCGCTGGTGGTTCGTGCCCTAGTCAGTGCGATTGAGGGGGAGTTGGCAAATGTGCGATCAGCACTGGAACGCTTCTCCTTGGAGGGAGGACTCTCCGCTGATGATGTTCGCGATAGCCTACCGATACTGCTCAGTATGGCAGATTCTCTGGCCCTGGTAGGGCAGGGTAAATTGCGCGATGCGATCAGTAAGATAGAGCAAAAGTTACGCCAGATTTTTACTGCGGATGGCTGCGGTATTAATGATGTCGATGTTATCAACACAGTACAGAGTCTCACCGAAGTCGAGCTGGCATTAAATGCCTGGGCGGCGAGGCCGGACAAGTTTTCTGGCAGCGTCGATCTGGGCAGTCAGCAAAACCAATTTGAATACAACAGTGCGACCCATGCATTGTTAGCTGAATCGCGAACCGGTATTGAGCGTATAAAAGAAGCTGTTGTTGAGTTTATAAACTCACAGTGGGATCTGCAGCTGCTCTCGCAATTGCCGACTATGTTTCAAGAACTGCAGGGTGCACTGAATATTATTGGTCTAACCAGGGCGGCGGCGGTGATCGATGGCTGTTTAAAGTATGTGCAAGAGGTTCTGATCAATCAGGGACGCGCTGTGGAATGGCATGCGCTCGACACCTTTGCCGATGCCATCACCATCGTTGAATACTATCTTGAGCAATTTAATGGAGATACAACTGGCCAGCAGGAGGATGTTCTGGCTGCAGCAGAGGAGAGCATTCTCACGCTCTTGGAGGGCCGATCAGCTGAGCCGAAAATTGAAGTTGATAGAGAACTCCATGCCGAACCGGAAGAGATTCTCGAAGAGCTGGTCGAACTGCAAGATATTCATAACAGTGATAAAACTGAGATATCGATAGACACAGACGATCAGCATCAAGAATCTGCGCCACCGTATAGCAACGATAGCGAAGGCGTTGATGATGAGATTGTCGAAATATTTATTGAAGAAGCGGAAGAGGTTTTAGAGAGCCTGAATTCCCTGTTTCCTCTTTGGAGAGATCAGCCCCAGTCAAAAGATCAGCTTGCAGATATTCGTCGTGCCTTTCACACCCTCAAGGGCAGCGGACGAATGGTCGGTGCCGAGGATATTGGTGAGTTGGCATGGGCAATTGAGGATATGCTAAACCGAGTTCTTGATGGACGTATCAGTTGCAGTGAAGCAATGGTTGAGTTGGCGGAGCAGTGTATTCAGCGCATGCCGTTACTAATCACAGCCTTTGCTGAAAAGCGCCCCACACCAAGCGTAGAAATTAGTCAGCAAATCATAGCCAGCGCAGGGCGACTTGCTAAAGGTGAGTCACTTGAGCCATTACCGGATAGCCGTGAATTACCCGACACAGCTTCAGAAGTGGAAACTTCTGAACCAGAGCCCAGAGAAACAGCAGATGAGCAAATAGACTCACCCGCAGTTCTTGCCGAAGAGGCGGAGATCGAGGAAGCAGAGCCCGAGGCTGAAGAACAGATTTCTGATGCATTGGAGGAAGCAGAGCCAGAAGAAGCAGAACCGGATAGTGAAGATCTTCAGCAAGGCGTCTCCGAAGAGGAAGAGCATGAGGCGATACTGCTGGAAATCTTTGTCAACGAGGCCCAGGGACATTTAAAAACCATTGATGATTTTGTCGCCGCAACCCGCAGTATGGCGCCACTGTATAAAGCGCCGCCGCTGTCATTGCAGAGAGCACTGCACACACTCAAGGGCACGGCGGAGATGGCTGATTTCTTCGCGCTAAGTGAGCTGGTTGCGCCGCTGGAAGAGTTTATAAAAGAGCTACACCATCACCATATTTGTCTCGATGAAGATATTGTCCATCTTGTTGAAGATGCCGCAGCCTTCTTCCGCAGCACATTGACCAGCATGACCGGCGGTGATGCCGGCCCTAAGGAAGGCTTGCCGATGTTCCGCGCGCGACTGGCAGAGCTCCGCGAAAAAGCCGTTGGCCATCTTTTGAATCGCGGCGACAGTGAGGGCAGTGGCAAGGATTTCTCTGCGGTGAAAAAGCTGATGGCAGAGGGATTGCTGTCACTGCAAAACTACCCGCAGTTATACGCTCACCTGCAACAGCAAACCGCACCGCCGCGAGTGGTTTACTATGAACTTCTCAGTGATTTAAATGAGATTGGAAGCAAATTAAAGGATGCTGAGATAGAGCCGATTCTGCAGCTCTCTGCATTAATGGCTGAGGTCTATCAGTTGCTGCAAGGCTTAGGTCAGGTGCCCTCCCGGCAGGTGATTGAGGTTATGCAGGACAATCATGAAACACTGCTAAACCTTTTCGATATGCTCGCCGCAGACCAGGATTTAAATGCCCTGCAAGAGACGCAAAAGCATGAATTATTGGCATTAAAAGATCAGCTCGCCGAGCAGTTGGCTGAAAAGGAAAAGCGCGATCTCGAAAAGCTTAAGGAAGAGCAGCTTCGAAAAGACGAGGAATTGACGGAAGCTTCTCGGAAGCCGGAGCAGTTAGAGCCGGAGCAGGAAGAGCAGCCAGGTCAAAAATTAGAAGAGCAGGAGTCAAAAGAGCAGGAACCAGAAGAGCGGTTGGCTGAGGATCAGCTACCAGAGTTCATTCCGCCGGAGAGTGATGCAGGTCAGGAACCAGCTGAGCCGATGACTGAGAAAGGCCAGACCCCCGAGCAAAAGCCAGACCGGCAATCAACAGATGAGCTTTCAACAACCCTGATTGCTACAGATCTCGATGTGGAGATTGTTGGCGTCTTTGTGGAAGAGGCCGACGACATTATTAGTAGCATCGAAGAGTCGGTACTGGCCTGGCAGTCCGACCCTTTGCAAGTAGAACTTGCCGATCGCATAAAACGCGATCTACACACCCTAAAAGGTGGTGCGCGAATGGCCGGATTCAACTCTCTGGGTCAGCGAGCTCATGCTATAGAGTCACTGATTGATGAAACCAAAAAGCACAACAAAAAATTCTTTAAGGCAATAGTTTCAGAGCAGGAAAGGCTGGTAGGGGCTTACGAAATTGTTCGTCAAATCGCCCGCGGCGGTGATATCAAAGCCCTTCGCCAGAAGATGGAAGAGTTTGAAAATCAAGCTGAAAAACAGCAGCCAGATTCTAATGCTATTGAGGCCCACGGAGCGGCGCCGGAAGCCGGGCCTTTGGTTAGGGTCAAGCCTGCAGGAGATCAAGGTTCCGCGGCATCTCAAGGGGCCGCAGCGCAATCATTTTCCGTAAAGGGCGAGATTAAAGAGGTTGTCCGCATCGGCGCTGAGGTTCTGGACACCCTGGTTAACCTCTCCGGTGAAAATATAATTTTTCGCGGACGAATCGAAGAACAGGTCAGCGAGTTTAATCAGTTCCTCGATGAAATGGATGCTACCGTATTGCGCTTGCAGGAGCAGGTAAGGCGCTTGGGTACAGAGACTGAGGCGCAGATTGATTACCGCCGTGAGCAAATTGAAGCCTCGGGAGAAGCCGACAGCTTTGACCCCCTGGAAATGGATCGCTACTCCCATCTTCAGCAGCTGACCGGCTCCCTGATGGAGTCCGCTTCGGATTTGCATGATCTTAAAGAGACCCTTAACGAGAAATTGATAGGCACTGAAACACTGCTCTTGCACCAATCGCGGATTAACACCGACCTGCAAGAGGGGTTGATGAAAACGCGTATGGTGCCATTTGCGCGAATTGTCCCCCGACTGCGCCGAATCGTCAGGCAGGTCGGGCTTGAGCTGGGCAAAAAGGTTGAATTGCGCATGGATAATATCCATGGAGAAATGGACAGATCCGTTCTCGATCGAATGGTAGCGCCCCTCGAGCATATGATTCGCAATGCCGTTGACCACGGTATTGAGTCAGAACAGCAGCGCACAGAGGCGGGGAAACCTGCCACTGGCAGCATCGCGATAACCACCTATAGGCAGGGTGGGGACATTGTTATCCATCTCGCCGATGACGGTCGCGGTCTGGATGTGGACCGTATTCGTCAAATAGCCATTGAGAAAGAGCTGATGAGTGCAGATGCCGCGCTGTCGGAACATGAGATTGCCCAGTTTATTTTTCATCCGGGATTTTCAACATCTGATGCTGTCAGCCAGATATCCGGGCGCGGTGTTGGTCTGGATGTCGTTAACAGTGAAGTGCGCCAGTGTGGCGGTACTGTGGATATTGAAACCTCTGCCGGTCGTGGAGCCCAGTTCACTATTGTCTTGCCCTTCACCCTGTCGGTTAACCGTGCACTGATGATTAATGTCACCGGAGATCACTATGCGCTGTCCCTAAACTCCATTGATGGCGTGCACTTTATGTCTTCGAACGCTATTGAAGAGGCCATGCAGGGTGGCGGTGTTATCAGCTATGCGGGCAGCCAGTACGAACTCTGCTATCTGGGCACGCTGCTCAATGCGGAGATCAGTCGTCGCTCGGATAATCTCGATGCAGATGCAGCACTGGTTTTATTTCACTCCGACAACCGGCGCTTTGCAGTTCAGGTTGATGAAATTGTCGGCACCAGAGAAATTGTTGTTAAAACCCTGGGCCCACAGTTCTCTGGAGTTCCGGGGTTGGGAGGAGCGACGATTTTGAGTGATGGTCAGGTGGTGGTAATTATCGACCTCAATGAATTGGCCAGAGTTGCCTGTGCTGATTTGCCGAGCATTAGCCAGACAGATCAGCAAGCTCTGGAGTCGGCGCAGTCATCCACTCAGGGCATATCAGCTATTGGTCTCTCGCCCGCCATATTAGTTGTCGACGACTCGGTAACGGTGAGGAAAGTAACCAGCCGGATATTGCGCCGTCAGGGATATCGAGTACTGACCGCTAAAGACGGTATTGAAGCCCTAAAAAGTATGCAGGAAGAGATACCCGCAGTGATTTTATTGGATATTGAAATGCCGCGAATGGATGGTTTTGAGGTGGCTACGCGGGTTAGAGCCAGTCAGGATTTAAAGCATATACCCATTGTGATGATCACCTCGAGAACCGGTGAAAAACACCGCCATCGCGCGATGGAGCTGGGCGTAGACCAGTATATGGGCAAACCCTATCAGGAAGAGCAATTGCTGAAAACACTCAATCAACTGTTAACCGTGGGGAGCTGATTTCAACCTATGCAGCCCCTGAATGCAAAAAGGATCTGGCTCCTCGGTGCATCCACGGGAGGGCTGCAGGCAGTAAGACAATTTTTGTCCAGCGTGCCTGTAACCAGTGAATTGGCTTTTGTCTATGCGCAGCATATTCCCGGGCAACAGATAGCGACAGTATTGAGAATGATCGAAACCCAAACCGGATGGCCAGCTCGCGAGCCATCAACAGGGCATTTTATTCGTCCCGGCACAGTGACCGTTATATCGCCGCAATTTGAAACAAGGATTAGCCGAGAGGGCTGGATACTGCGCTTTGCCTCGTCGTGGCGTGGCCACTACGCGCCCTCGATCGACCAGTTGGCCAATCGCCTGGCGCAACTCTACCGCCAGGACTGCGGTGCAATAATTTTTACTGGAATGGGCGACGATGGCGCCAGGGGTTGCTGTGCACTTAAAGAGTACGCCGGTCAGGTCTGGGTCCAAGATCCGCAGGAATGCACAGTGCCAGCTATGCCCCAGGCGGTAATCCAGCGCTGTGAAACCGACTTTATTGGCAGTGTAGACCAGCTTGCCAGAAGAATAAGTGAAGATGTAAATCAAATGGAGGCGTTTAGCCAATGAGTTTGTTTTTTCTCGATCAACAGGGATCTGTGGCCAAGATAGACTGCCTTTCGGTCAATATAGGCTGTTCCCATAGGCGCAGCCCAAATATTCTGATACCGATGACTGCAGTGGCGGAAATTATTCTCAATCAGGAGGTCATCGCTGATGCAAAGGCGCCAGCATGGATGTTCGGCTGGATAAACTGGCGCAATCTGGATATTCCGTTAATCGACTTTGCTGGGCTGCAAGCCAATAAACCTGCTAAAGATTTTGCCGACAGCACGCGAATACTGGTTCTTAACAGTCTGCTCGAAGGCCATGAGCAGCACTATTACGCAATTATTTCCAAAGGCTTTCCCCACACCTTAAGAATCGAGGAAGATTCCGCTCTGGCGGCTCAGGATGGGGCAGAATTAGCGCCGTGCATCAGTATCAACATCGACTTTGAAGGGCAGTTTATGCAGCTGCCGGATTTTCAGCAGATTGAACACCACCTTCAGGAAATACCGACAAAACTGTAGCTTTTCTAAAATCCCTACCTCCGAAGACTTGCCAAGGTTGTGACCTGTGGTTCACCTTTAAATTGTTTTACACAGATTGCCTGAGTGTTAGTCTTAGGCACTGAATTATTGAACGACGGTGAGAAATTAATATGCACGGCTTAATGATGAACTCCCAACTAACTATAACAACAATAATGAAGCATGCTGATCGTATTCATGGTGGCCGCGAAATTGTCTCCGTGACCATGGACAATCCATGCCATCGCTATACCTACAAAGATGCCTTCCGGCGGGTTCGACAGCTTGGTAATGCCCTGCAGGACATCGGTTTTGAAATGGGCGATCGAATTGCCACTCTGGCATGGAATGACTACCGGCACTTTGAACTCTATTACGGCATCTCCTGCTCCGGGCAGATCTGCCATACCATCAATCCAAGGTTATTTCCCGAGCAGATCGAATACATTATTAATCATGCAGAAGATAAATGGGTGTTTACCGATGTGCTGTTTGTGCCACTGCTCGAGCAACTGCAAGACAGGCTGCCAACCGTAGAGGGATTTGTGGTGCTGACCGATGAAGCCAATATGCCCGATACCAGTCTGCGCAACGCGCACTGCTACGAGACCTTTATCGGCTCCCAGAGCGATACTTTTGAGTGGCCGGAGTTCGATGAGAATACCGCCAGTTCAATGTGCTACACCTCGGGCACAACAGGCAATCCCAAAGGGGTTGTCTACAGTCATCGCAGCACGCTGCTGCACTCAGTGATGGGATCACTGCCGGATATTATGAATCTCTCTGGTGACGATGTGATTATGCCGATCGTGCCAATGTTCCATGTCAACGCCTGGGGTACCGCATACAACGCGCCCATGGTCGGTGCAAAGTTGGTCTTCCCCGGCCCGAAAATGGCCGATGGTGAAACCCTGACAGCATTGATTAACAGCGAAAAAATTAACTATTCCCTAGGGGTGCCAACAGTCTGGCTGGCCCTTGTGAACTACCTTAACGCCTCGGGAGAGACGGTCGAATCACTAAAGAATGTTGTGGTCGGTGGCTCAGCCTGCCCGCTGTCGCTGATGAAAGAGATGGAAAAACACGGCGTATGGATGCATGCCGGGTGGGGAATGACGGAGATGAGCCCGCTGGGAAGTTACAACAGGCCTATGGCATGGATGAAAGGCATGTCCCAGGAAGAGATAGATGCCTACCGCATTCGTGCTGGCCGAATCGTCTATGGTGTAGAAATGAAAATCGTCGATGCTGACGACAATGAACTGCCCTGGGATGGAATTGCCTCTGGGGTACTAAAAGTTAAAGGTCCCTGGGTTTGCAGCGGCTATTACAAGCTGGATGATAAGCCTGCACTGGATGATCAGGGCTGGTTTGATACTGGTGATATGGCGGCGATTGATGAATATGGTTATGTAGTGATTACTGATCGCGTTAAAGACGTTATTAAATCCGGGGGTGAATGGATCAGCTCCATCGATGTAGAGAATGCCGCCATGTCTCATCAAGACGTTCAAGAGGCCGCAGTAATTGGCGTGCCTGATCCAAAGTGGACCGAGAGGCCGCTGTTAATTGTTGTGCCCGTCGAGGGAATCAGTCCTGATAAGGAGAGTATTCTCGCCTCTCTGGAGGGCAAAATAGCCAAGTGGTGGATACCGCAAGACTGTGTTTTTGTCGATGAAATCCCCCATACGGCGACCGGCAAAATCAGCAAAAAAGATCTTCGCGATCAGTTTAAAGATTACCAATACTCTTGATATAGAGATTTGGTCGTTGCTGTTTATTTTTGCGCCGCTTTTTACGCCGCTCTTAATACCTTATTTTAGGGCAAATTATTTGCACCGAATAACGAAGTCGCGCATAGTTACGCCTTAATTGACCGCTGGTGTTTTATGACTGATTTTTTGATTGCCCCATCCATTTTGTCCGCCAATTTTGCCCGTCTTGGAGAAGAGGTTGACGCAGTGCTCGAAGCCGGCGCCGATGTTGTCCACTTTGATGTGATGGATAATCACTATGTACCCAATCTCACCATTGGTCCGATGGTCTGTAAAGCACTGCGCGATCACGGTGTTACCGCTCCCATTGATGTTCATCTGATGGTGCAGCCAGTGGATGATCTTATCCGTATGTTTGCCGATGCCGGCGCAACCTATATCACTTTCCACCCGGAAGCCTCCAATCATGTGGACCGCTCACTGCAGCTGGTTCGCGACCTGGGTTGCAAGGCGGGACTGGTACTCAATCCGGCAACTGGTCTGGATACAGTGCGCTGGGTAATGGATCGTATAGATATGCTGTTGCTGATGTCGGTGAACCCGGGCTTTGGCGGTCAGAAATTTATTCCAGCAACTCTCGACAAACTGGCTGAAGCGAGAAAGCTGATCGATAGCAGCGGCCATGATATTCGTCTCGAAATTGATGGCGGTGTCACCGTGCAAAATATCCGTGAAATTGCCGCCGCTGGCGCAGATACCTTTGTTGCCGGATCGGCAATCTTTGGTGCCTCGGACTACCAAGAGGTTCTCGGCAAGATGCGCGCTGAGCTTGCGCAGGC
>Ga0213868_10000913_pt1 | contig 28823 bp, 20 predicted proteins | sample PICome_9_FD_160087 | JGI IMG/M metagenome (GOLD analysis project Ga0213868, IMG submission 160087) | Coastal seawater microbial communities near Pivers Island, North Carolina, United States - PICO127 | ecosystem: Environmental > Aquatic > Marine > Coastal | place: USA: North Carolina... | reverse complement strand
CTCCCATCGTTTGCGGTGCCGATGTTGAAGAGTGGGTTGTTATTGCCGGTGGCCCCTTCGGAAAAGAAGCGTCGATCATTGGTAGGATCGCCATTCTCATTGAACTGCTCTTGGGCATTGGCCTTAGTCCAGAATGAGATGGTAAGTGTGTCGTACTGATGTGCTGGGAGGGGATCACCTTCTGCGTGAAGGCGCTCTAGCATAGTCTGCTTTGTGGCGTCGAAGCTGAAAGCGTTGCCATTGATGCCCTCGACGACATCGGCGTCAGACAGATTGATGACATCCATGTTCATGCCGCTGACAACGTCAGGTGCTTTACCTCCCTGAATTTCGTCCAGTGGCCAATAGGACACTAGGTCATCAGTGAGAGCAGCGCCTGCCTGCGCGGCTAGAAAGAGCGACGCACATAGGCACGGTACTCTCCAGTGGTGGAGTGAGGTGTTTTTCATAGAATTGGGGTTATTACAGACGGTCCGTTGCTGAACCAAACATCACGGCATAGCAAAGGATGCCATTCCTGGTCAATGAAATTCGTCAGGAGCGAACGTGAAGGACTAAAGCAGAGCTTTCGTTGTAGGGGCCTGTTAGGGTTGGTTTTCCATCGGGTCCCATGACGAGCGAGTTTCCTATGCAACGGTGGCCCTTCCAGGGGCCTGCCTCAATGGGGCCTACATTGCTGCACCCAGCGATCCAAAGGTTGGATTCGCTACAAACAGGGGCATAACTATCGAGCCAAATCTGGCCGTAGGGGTTGGCTAGCTGATCAAACTCAGGCTGCACTGCCCAGGCGCAAGGCGACAGGATGATCTCGGCTCCCATTTGAGCGAGTGCTCTAGAAATGGCTAACTGATCGGTGAAGCCATCTGCACAAATCATCAACCCGAGGCGACCCAGTGGCGTGCCCACAGCGCGGAGACTGGTGCCGCGAGAGTAGCAGTCGTGTGCGATCTCAAGTTCATTGATCTTTCGATGCCGAAGAATGAACTCTCCACTAGGAGAGATGATCACAGCACTATTATAGATCGTCGCCATATCTCGCTCAACGATGCCAGCGACCAGGTAAATCCCATGCTCTATGGCGAGTCGTTGGAGAAGCTGGCAGGTGACTCCGCCAGGAATCGGTTCCGCATCGGTATGGCAGGAGGGATGGGTCCACCCAAGGTTCATCGCTTCTGGCAGAAGCACTAAGTCCGCTCCTTTCCGGGCCAATTCGCGGATGGCTTCTTCGGCTCTACGTAGATTGGCCTCGCGTGCGCCTCCTTCAACCAGGATCTGGCCTAACCCAAGCGTGAAATTCATCAGGGTACGGGCACGAGTTGGAGATAGTCAATGCCGACCATGTAGCCGGGGGCCGCTTTGGGATCCTTGCCGAGGATATTGAAGATGAGTCTGTGTTTGCCAGCTGTTAGAGTGTGGTCGCCTAACGAGAGCTCGCCAGTAGTGACCACTTGGGTGTCGTAGAGATTGACCTCATCTAGGATAAAGTTGGTTTCCTCATCGAGGGCAATCCGCGCTTTGCCATAATCGACGGCCTTCGTGAGAACGGTTGCTAGTCGATACTTTCCCGCTTTCGGCACTTCGAATCCTAACGCTAAGGTGTCTCCCGGCCGTGCCCCGGTCCACCAGAGGTGGGTATCGCCCGACCACTCATCCGCCACGTAGCTTTGCATGCCCTGGGGGGCCACATTGCCCGTCTTGGCGAGGATGGCGAGCGCCTCACCTTCGATGATGACCTCTCCTTCTTGAGCAAGCCGCACTTGCTTGTCGCTTTGTAAGTAGGCAATGAGGTCGCGGGCGTCGCGGTCGCTGAGGGCATCGAGAATGCCTTCGGGCATGAGCGATTGTGGCAGGGTTTCTTGTTCTGCGATATCAGCCTTCGCTAAGGTCGTTTCTGTGCCGCCGGGGAGTGCGACGGTGAATGCGGTGGCGCTCTCTTGGCGAATGGTGCCCGAAACGACGCTGCCATCCTTTCGTGTGAAGATGATGAGTTGGTAGTCGAGCGGAACCAGCGCATTCGGATCGAGGATGTTCTCCAACAAATAGTTGAGGTCGCTGCGATTCGCTCCAGTGATGTCGGGTCCGAGGGCCACGCCTTGGCCGAAGAGTTGATGACACGCGTAGCAGGTTTGATTGTAGACACGACGGCCATTGCCTAGATTGGCTTGCCCGAGTGATTCGGGGGTGAGCTTGCTGTGCCACTGCTTCATGGCGGTGGCCTTGTCTTCACTGACTGGTTTGAACGAGCCCCAATGTTCCTCCAATGATTTGGCCAGCTTATCGTCTTTGAACTGAAGGATCTGCCGGGCGCCAGCGACGCTGAGATCCCCGCGGGGGAGTTTGCCTGAGGCGATGGCTTGTAGCAGGGCTTGAGCTGACGCCGCGCGACTCGTTAGGGTGGTGATGGCGTTCGCCTTCTCAGCGAGTGTGAGCTTTGGGTAAGCTTGAATGATGACCGAAGCAGAATCGTCTTGTTGCAGTGTCGATAAGGTTGCGATTGCTGGATTGCGAAGCGGAGACGCAGGACCGCGAATGAGTGAGTGAAGGATGGGCACTACTTCGATGTCATTTGCGTCGCGTAACATTGTCAGGGACGCGAGTCGAAGACCCTCGGGTTGTTGATCGTCGGTCAGAAGTTTCCGAAACTCTGGGAGCAATCGTTTGTCGCCAAATTTCCCAGCAAGGGTGAGCAATGCCGTCTTCACTTCAGGCTTGGGACTATCTTTGAGCAACTCGTAGACCTTGGGCCAGGACTCGGGCATGGGCACGCTCGCTTCACCTTTTAATTGAGCGGCTAGTGCTGAGACGACCGTCGCTGCCACCGTGGCGTCATCGACGTGTGCAAGCGCAGATTCGTAGCCTCCTGGGATTGCAGAAACGCGACGGATGACGTACTCGCGGAGCTTAGGAATCCTGGTGGCTTTAGCCAGGGCAAAGCCGCGTGCTGGGTTCCGAGCCACGAGGGGTTCGATGCCATACCAAAGAAGCTGAGGAATAACCTGATCTTTGGCATCGGCACCATGCATCACGAGTTTCTCAGCAATAGGCCAAGCGTCTTCCTGTGGCAGTCGCTGAAGGAGGGAGGCGAGGTGACGTCGGACGAAGGGTGACGTTTCGGAACGTGCCCTCTTGGTGAGAATGGCTTTCGTATCTGAATCGAGTTGGTCGATCCTTTCCCCCAACAAACGAATCGCCCAGGCCCTGACATGTTCGTCGACTGTCTCGCTCACGACGAGTTCTTCTAAGAGATCACCCGTGGCCTTCATGCCATGCAACGTCCAGAGAGCGCGGAGTTGTACCGGGACCTCCGCATGAGAACGGACAAGCTGTCGCAAGGTGTTGATCGCAGCGGGAGCCGATGTTGTGGAGCTGGCGCGTTCTTGCAGAAGGCGTCGTGCTGTTCTGGCAAACCACTCATTCTTGTGCGTCTGGAGATCTGCTAGTTCTAGATCGGTTGCTTTGGTTAGATCGACTTTGGTCGGTTGGTGCTCTCCATAGTGAACGCGAAAGAGGCGACCGTTGGAGCGATCCCATTCGAGGTCACTCTGACGATGGCAGGTGGTATCGTCCTGCCAATCGGTGAAGTAGAGCGCTCCGTCGGGGCCGTAGTCAAGGTGCGTCCCGATGAACCAGTGGTCATTGGCAAAGAGGAAATCGGGTCGACGATTGCCTTCGTAGCCTGCACCTTTGCGTTGGACGTGATCCCAGTTGATGCGATGCCCGTGGAGGTTGAACATGAGGAGCGCGTCTCGATAGCGATCGGGAAAGTTGTCGCCGCGGTAGATGGTGAGTCCGCAATGTGCGTGGCCACCTCCTCTAGCAGAGACCTCGTTGCTCATGATGTCAGCCCGTGGGGTATGCCCCCAGTGCGCATGTTCTGCCACGTTTCCAGAGAAATGACGGTGCTTTGCCGTGGTGCCTAACAGATCATAGAGGTGCTTTCGTGTGTGCTGGCCACCTTGCCTTTCGTAATAGGCTCCTTGGATCATGTGCCAGAGGTGGGGAATGACGCAGGCGCTGATGAAGGCCTGGCCATACTCATCGAAATCCAGTCCCCATGGATTCGAGGTTCCGTTAGAGAAGATTTCAAACTCGTGGTGTGTGGGGTGGTAGCGCCATACGCCGCAGGTCAAAAGTGGTCGGTCTTCCTTCGGCGTGCCTGGCTTGCCCACATGAGAATAGGTGAAGACGCCATGAAGTCCGTAAAGCCACCCGTCCGGTCCCCAGCTGAAGGAGTTTAAAGTTTCGTGCGTGTCCTCAACACCCCAGCCGTCTAGCAGAACTTTGGGCTCGCTATCCGGAATATCGTCGCCATCGCGATCGGGGATGAACATGAGATAGGGTGCGGCGCCTACCCACACGCCACCGAAGCCGACTTCCATTCCGCTAATCAAGCTAAGACCTTCAGCGAAGACTTTGTGTGTTTCGTAAGTGCCGTTGCCATCCGCGTCTTCGAAGATGACGATGCGATCCTTCCCGTCCTCATCAGTTCTAGCGGGAAAGGGGTAGTTGTGGGCCTCAGCGACCCAGATTCTTCCACGAGCGTCAAAGCAGAACGTGATGGGTTGAGTGAGTTGAGGTTCGGATGCGAGGAGGCTGGCGGAGAAGCCTTTTGGAAGGGTCATTGCTCCGGCCGCTTTGTCTGGGGGGCTGCCTTCTTCATACGTTTCTTGAGGTTTGATCCCGTCGATGAACGCTTTCATGGGCTGCGCATTCTTCCACGTCTCTTCGTCAACTTTTTCACGCTTCTGATAGTGAATGAACGTGCCCTTCTTGTTTCCTGCAAGGATGTCTAACAAGCCATCGGCATTGAGATCGACGGTCTTCACTTCTGTGCCGACACCTGAATCATCGTCGATCTTGTAAGGGACAAAGTCGACGCCACCCTCTTCATCTCGGACAGTTCTAAACCAATACACGACTGCTGGGTCTGTCCCTCCGGGATCCTTGCCACCGTGTGCCCAGTAGCGTTTTCCGGTGACCAAGTCCTTCACGCCATCGCCGTCGATGTCTGCTAGGGCGATGCCGTGCATCTGACTGAACGACACGCCGTAGTTGTTGTCTAACGGATCCTGTCCGACGATGAGACGTTGGTTGAGCTTGCCATCAACATTCTCATACCAAGCGAGCCCATAGCCGTGCGCGGCAAGAGACGTGATAATGTCATTGTCGCCGTCCCCGTCGAAATCGTCTGCATACATTTGCGCGCCACCCGGAGTGGCTAGAGCGAATCGGTGGCTCTTCCATTCTGGATCTTCCTTTAGTGACTCAGGTTGTTCCCACCAACGTTCTTTCTCTAAGACATCGAGACGGCCATCTTTGTTCACGTCGCCGACTCCAAGACCATGGGAGAATTTGCCGCCCACGGCATTGGGGGGGGAGATGGGATGCCAGACGAAAGGAGCGGTGGGGTTGCTCGGATCAGGTGAGGCGTAACCCAACCGGCCGTTCACCTGGCAAACGATTTCAGGGTTCCCATCGCCAGTGAGGTCGGTGAAATTTGGGGACTCGTTGTCTGTTTGAGCCATCGCCTCGTGCACCGGCCAATGGCCTTTCTTGCCCTGCGGATTTTCATACCATCGCGAATCGTTTCCAGGAAAGCCTAGCACAAGCACGTCTGGCCAGGTGTCGCCATTGAAATCATGACCGAAGCTGAAGAAGTTCTGAGAGTAACCTTTTGGATCAACGGGCTTAGCCTCATAGAACTCCAATTTCTGCTCGAATGCTGGGCCTAACCAGATGAACGGGCCGGAAACGATGTCGATGGAGCCATCCTTGTTGAAGTCTCCGTGGCCCGCACCCTCTGAGTAGAACGTGCCATCCAAATGCCGCTTTTCCCACGTGATGATCTCACGATCTTGAGCGTGGGTTGTGGTTCCGAGGAGCGGAAGTAGTAGGATGATGAAAGGGGTTCTCATGAAAGTTACTGGTAGCTAATATAAAGGAACCCCGCAAAGGAGGATTCCTTGCAACAACGAGCAGCGGAAGTTCTACGTCAGCAATAGTGACGACAAGCTGATCCGAGAATGGGCAACGAGCGACCCAGAAGCTGCCAAGGCTTACCTGGATAAGGTTCCGTTAGACCATAAGATGAATCGGCTTTCTCTTCATGCCAATCTCGTCATGGGAATGGCTACTCAGGATCTGGATGGTGTTGCGGCTTATGCTGAGGAGAATCAATTTGATCGTTACTTCAAGAAATAGAACCTTTCTAGAACAGGTCCTCCAAGAGATCCTTGATACCACGGACTGTCTTCCACTGAGGCTTGCGCTCGCCGCGTGGATCCTTGTGATCCCTGAAGTCGCTATTCGAGTGCTGAGTTTCGGTGCGGAATGTGAGGTCGAAGGGGCCGCGCTGGCGTGAGGTTCCTGTGATGCTGACGGCGGTGGCGCGATCTCCGTGGTACTGAATGATGGCTTTGCCGGTCACGGGGATGCGACTTTGAAGTCGGCTGAGACTCACTTCGGCCACGCCATCACGCATTACAGTCCACGTTCCCGTGAACGAGATGGTGTCGCGACCAGTGAACGTGAGCGCGGCGCTACCGTCGGCGCGGAGCTGAACTCGTGCGCGGTTTACTTGTATTTCGGTGGCGTGAGATTGGTAGCGACCGGCCCCGACTTCGTCTGCACTGAGTGAGCCTTGATGCTGAGGGGGGTCACCGCCGCTTCCTCCGTGGGCTGAAGGGCCTCGATGAATTTCCTCCTCTACTGCATGGCTTGCTGGGTGGTAGGTGAGGTTGAATGGACCACGAGCAGCGTCCGAGTGGCCTTGCATCTCGACGCCGTGGACTTCACCGTTTCGACGGATGAGGAGTTTGCCGACGGCGTTTGCGGGTTTCTTGTTGAGTTGATCAATCTCAAGCTCGAGCTCCTTGGGATCCTGACAGGCGAACCAAGTGCCTTCTATAGTGTAAGCATACTTTCCTCTGAAGGTGATGTAGGCGTTGCCGTCGTGATAGAGTGTGACGGAGCCCTGGCTCAATCGCCAGTTCTTGCCACGAATACGAATGTGTCCCGTACCTCCAATCGTGGCTACCTTGCCTCGATAGCCATTTTTTCGGTCGATGTACTCTCGGTTACTCCCGATGAAGTTGACTCGACAGCGGCCGCCTAAAGCGGGGGCATCGCCATTGACATCGATTCGAGCGAACCCTTGTTGATTGGGTATAAGTGACACGCTTCCAACCAGATCAACTCGGCTTCTGTTAGGTCCACGTTTGAAGCGAACGTCGATGACGTGGTGCGAGCGCCTGGACCAAGCGCCGTCAAATCTATACCCACGCTCGCCGTAGACGTAGAGTCGAGCATCGCCATCGCGTTGCAAGAGGACGCGGGCTTGACTAATGCGGTTGTTAGCGTGTCCGGTGTTCAAAGTACCGCGTCCACGCCTCGTCTGATCCATACGAAACTGTTCACGGGCGGGGATGGCAGCGGCCCCTGAAGTGAAGCTGAGAACGAGTGGGCCATCGAGTGCTCGGGATTCGCCTTTGAGATAGAGTTTATGGAAGGTTCCGTTGCGAAGCGTGACACTGCCCGTGGCACTGGCGGGAGAGCGATCGTAGGCTTGGGTGATGGTGAGTAAGGCCTGGTTTGCCTTGCCTCGACGCCATGTTCCCCCGAAACGATAACGCTGACGACCGCTGACTCTGATCTCGGCACGGCCTTCTCGAGTGAGCGTGACGGACGCGCGGTCTAGCGACTGGTTAGGTCCTCGTAGGGCAAGGGAGCCACGACCCCGCTCTGTTGCCTGTACTTCGTAGGCAGTGGCTGGGGCGACTCGGCGTCGATCATCGTGGTCGAAGGGACGAAGATCTCGGTTCCTTAGAATGCGGTCGAGCGGGTTCTGAGCAACTGCGGAGGAGAGTAGCAGTGCTGTGAGGAGATAGGTGAGGATTCGAGCCATTCCGGATCTAAGCAGACGCTATGGGAGGGGGGCAGTCGATTTTTTTAACCTTTTGAGAATAGATCTAGGCGTTGCTGCTTGTCTGGACCCGTCCTAGAATTAGCTGTGGACATGAACGGAATTAGATGGGTAGCAGTGGCCTCAATCTTCGCAGGGAGCTTGGTCTCAGGCTCTGCGCAAGACGCGAGTTCTGATGAGGCGAGATCGCTTTTGAGCAATCTCACGGCCTTTTATCGCGGTTTGGAGGCGATGCAGGTCGATGGCGAGTTGATCATTTCGATGGGTGAACCTGGAAAGGAACAAGTGATCCAGTCCATGGAACAAACCATGCGGCTAAATCGTCCTGGGCAGTATGGGCTCACGACGATCGGAGTCGGAAGTTTCCTCGCGATGCCATCGGTCTACATGAATGCTGGCAAGGCGACGATTGTGATCGATCCAAAACGCTTGATCCAGAAGGAGGGCGTCAAGAGCGTGCCTGAACTCTATCAGAGCCCTGATCTTGGTTACAGTAATGACGCATCCGGAAACGTGCTCCTCGATCAGAGTCTTGCGCTCACGTTTCTTAACAAGTTGTTGTTTAAAGAGCTGGGAGGAAATTGGCAAGCGGATCTCAAAGAGGTGAAGTTAGCTGGAGAAGAGAAGGTTGGAGAACAGCATGCCACGCGATTGGTCGTTTCCACAGAGACACAGCAGTTTGGGAAACCTGCGAAGATGGACATCACTCTGTGGATTCAGAAAGGTGATCAGCCGTTTCTGTTAGCGCTAGAGCCAGACATGTCGACGCTCTTTCCTCAGGAAGAAGGCCATCCTAAGACGAATCTAATCATGATGTGTCGTTGGAAGAACTACGATGTGAAGCCAACGTTTCTTGCGAGCCACTTTGCGCCGCCGGACTTAGGAGATGATGTGACAGTGCTTCCCAATGTGGAGGCAATGATGCGAGACCAGACTGCTGAGGAGAACCCAGCGCTTGAATTGACTGGCGCGGCTGCCCCAGAGTTTGAGTTTCCGTTACTGGGAGGAGGTCAAGCCAAGCTGAGTGATTGGAAGGGAAGCGTGGTCGTGCTTGGCTTCTGGGCGGCCATGCTCGGCGAGGAGTCCAGCTACCTTGGTGTGCTTCACGAGGTGAATCGCAAACTGCACGAACGCGGTGTTCAACTGCTTTCCGTAAACCTCGGAGACACGTCTGAGGTTGCGAGCGCCTATTTAAAGAGGGGAAGTTGGAATATTCCCGTGGCACTTGACACGCAGCAATCAGCTATGAAGAGCTATAAAGTGCGGAGTATTCCGCAAACGGTTGTCGTGGGTAAGAATGGGGAGGTCATTCAGGTGCATGTGGGCACTGATGAGGCCTTCGAAGAAGAGTTGATCGCCGAAATTACGCGTCTCGTGGATGATAATGCGGCTGCACCCGCTACTCCTGAGTGAAGCGTATCTTCAGCACACGAGAATTCGCATTGCTTCGTATCGGCAGACTTTTACTGTGTTGGAGAAGAAACGAACCATGATCAAACGCCCCTACTGGAAACCTACTCTAATCCTGCTCTTCGGCTGTCTCTCGTGGGCAAGCGGGCAGCAGCTGACCGATCTTGATCCGCCCGATCTCGAGGGATCTCCGGCTGGGGTTGTCGCCGGCGTCCGCGCTGGCAATGTCGTCGATGCTATATCGTCGGATCCTCTCGAGGAACTCCGTGACCGACAAGCGAGTATTCAAAGGGTTTTCAAACGCGTGTCTCCAAGCGTGGTGGCGTTGGGATCTGCGGATAGGAGGAAGCAGGGGTGGGGGAGCGGTGTGATTGTCAGTGAAGATGGCCTCATCCTGACTGCGGGTCACGTGACGGAGGCCACCGGAGATCAAATCCTGGTCTACCTCGAGGACGGTCGTGAAATGGTTGGCCAACGATTGGGAGCAAATATGAATCGCGATGCGGCCATGGTTCAGCTCATCCCTACCAATGAGGATGAGAAATTTCCTTACGTGGAAGTGGCCGAGGCGGACACGGCCGAGCTCGGCGACTGGGTTGTGGCGATGGGGCACCCTGGGGGCTACGATCCTACGAGGCCTGCGCCGCTTCGATTGGGGCGTGTGCTACAGAAGCAGAGCGATAAACTTCTCGTGACTGATTGCACTCTCGCCGGCGGCGACTCAGGTGGTGCCCTGTTTGATTTGCAAGGCCGCTTGATAGGAATCAATTCGTCAATTGCTCAGAGCCTCTCTCATAATATGCACGTGGCTATGGCCGTGTTCCACCGCGGTTGGGATCGGATGAAGGCTGGGGGAGAGAATGGAACGTGGGGTGAGCTAAAGAATTTATTCGATGAGCCGCTGCCGGGATATGAAAGCAAGATTGACAAGAGCGGTAACCGGGCATTGCTAGGAGCAAAGCTAGACAAGCGTTCCCGCAATGGGGTGCTTGTGCGTGATGTGCCACCTGGATACCCTGCAGCAGAAGGAGGCTTGCGCCCAGGCGATGTGATTATTGGGTTTGATGGTGAGAGTGTTGGTGACTACACGCAGCTTTTCCCATTGCTTTCGAAGATGGAACCTGGGGATCAAGTGGAGATCTTGGTAAGCAGGCGAGGGCAAATAGAGACTGTCGTCGTGACGATGGGAGATCGTGCTAAACTTTTAGATCAACAAGCTCGATGAATTTTGGACTAATAAAATGTTGGGGGCCAGTGATGGCCCTTTCGCTAGGGCTTTCTGGATCCTTGCTTGGGCAGGTCGAGTTTGTCGACGATGAACGGCCCGGCGATGCTCAAAGTACGTTCGAGGATACAATCGGTCGATATTTCGAGTCTATAGATCGGGTGCGCCCGAAGACGCGTTATGAGAAAATGCATGGTAGTACTCTGCGAGAGTTCGCTCCCTTGGTTGATCGTTCTCGACAGAGTACGGTGAAGATTTACAAGGGAGATGAGGTCCGTGTGCTTGGGACTGTGGTTGCGCAAGAAGGCCTCATCATTACAAAAGCGAGTGAGATTCGGAACAATCAGGATCTTGCCGTTCAGCTCCCTAACAAAGAAATTGTGCCTGCTGAATTGATTGAGGTGAATGAGGAGAACGACCTAGCATTGCTCTGGGTGCACCAGTTCGATCTGACTCCGATTACTTGGGCTCCCGGGAGTGACCTTCTGATCGGTTCTCTCCTTGCTTCATCAGGAACAGTTTCCCTGCCTCTGACGATTGGAACAGTGAGCTTGGGTTTAAGAAATCTGCTGGAGAGCAAGAAGGGCTTTCTTGGAATTAGCATGGAGGCAGCGAAGGATGGCTCTGGTCTCTTTGTCGTGGACGTCCTAGACGGTACGGGTGCCGAAGATGCTGGTCTACGAAGGGGCGATCTCATTCAGGCGATCGACGGCGCAGCCATGGTGACGACTCATGCTTTGAGCAATACGGTGTCCGAAAGTGAGCCGGGTGATGTTGTGGTCCTGCAAGTCGTCCGAGAGGAGGAAACCATGATGGTAGAGGTTACCTTGGGCGATAAGGATTCTGGAATGGGATTCCAGATGCCCATGCACGAGCAACTAGATCAGACAGCGCGGATGGGAGGGAGGGTGAGTCGCAGGCGCTCGGGCTATCCGGCTGCTATCCAACATGACATGCTTCTCAAACCGAATCAGTGCGGTGGTCCCTTGGTGAACATTGATGGCAATGCAGTCGGAGTGAATATCGCCCGTGCCAGCCGGGTGAAGTCTTACGCAATCCCTTCGGAAGTGATCCAGGAGTGGTTAGGCGATCCAAAGGAATTGGCGGTTACGGTTCTTGAGACGCGTGTGAAGAATGCGGAGTCTGCAAGGCTTGTTGCTGAGGAGGCTTTGGAAGAGGCCAAGGCGGTTGAGTTGGACGTGCGGGGAGCGTTGGTCGACCTAGAGGCCCAGCGCGCCGCCTCTGAGCTAAGGTTGGAATCGGCGACGGAATTGCCAAATGGTTCAGAGGAAGGTTCGGCAACTGAGGGCGAGAGTTCTCCGCGATAGTGGGGGGCGGCATGACTATTGGGATCGAGGACTTTTGCGAAGATATCGTGGGTAAGGCCATGCGTGGCACTAATATGTCGGATACAGACCTTGCCGCCATGGCCGCTGTTGATGTGGAATCGATCCAGCGGTTGCGTCGAGGTGAGGGCGATGCCGATACCGTCCGTGCTGTCGCGAAACCGTTAGGGTTGCATCCTGAGAAGCTGGTCGATACGTTTAACGGAGCGTGGTATCCCCAAGACCAGGATGTCGATGGGGTGTTCATGGTCAATACAGCCTTTAGTGAAATGTTCGTGAATGCCTACCTAATCTGGGACACTGTTTCCAGGGAGGGAGCTTTCTTCGATACAGGAGCCGATGCCAGTGAGCTCCTTTCAAAAGCTGAAGAAGAGAAGATCACCGTTTCCAAGGTTTTCCTAACTCATACCCATCGCGATCATGTCGCCGATTTAGATCGGGTAAAGGCAATTTACCCTGAGGTTGCCGTTCACGTCGGTTCCCGGGAACTATTTCAGGGTGCGGGGTCTGTCGAGCATGGAGATGTCTTTGATGTAGGTGCCTTGAAGGTGTCAGCACGACTTACCTGGGGACATGCAAAAGGAGGCATCACCTACGTTATAGATGGCTTGGTCACGCCGATTGCCGTTGTCGGTGATGCCATGTTTGCAGGCTCGATGGGAGGTGGGATGGTCTCCTATCAGGATGCTCTGCGCACGAATCGCGAAGAAATACTAGCACTGCCAGATCATACGATTCTGTGTCCGGGGCATGGCCCATTGACGACTGTCGGCGAAGAGAAGGACCACAATCCATTCTTCTAATAGGTATGGGAAGAGCAACTACGATTACTGACTAGTTTTGCTTTGTTAGATCTCTGTTTGTTGTAACTTGAGCCTTTAGCCCAAAGTCGGGCCAAGTAGGCCTCGTTCCATAGCAGTCCCTCGTAGGTGGCTGCCGATTGTCTGGATTGTTGTTTTTCAATGGCTGAAGACGAACACAACTTGAAAGCGGGAATTGCAAACACTAAAAAAATAGTTTATAATCTTGAGTCTCTGTTGAGATAGAACGGCACCATGTCGATCTTCGCCTCCCTCAGCTCTCTTTAGCGCCATCTTATTGATGCGCTCAAGTTCTCTGTGAGTCAGGTTCCAGTAGTGTTAATGTTCATGGCCTTTGCTGCCGCAAGTCTGTTGATCGTGAGCTGTGTGAGCACCCCTAAGTTGATTAGGCTTCAAGGCGATAGTTGGGTCGATGATTCTGAATCGGATTGGGAACAGGAAGCGCGCAATGCAAACCTAACTCGCAGTGCGCCCCAGCACTTGATCAAGCTGCGATTTGCGGAAATCTCATGATCCTCTCTTGATGAGGATTTATCCGGGTTTGCCGGCGACTTTTTCGGGAAGGCGAAGTTGCTGTCTTTGGAGGATGGTGAGCGCATCTTCGGTCCGAACCGCGTTGGTGTGGATATTTTGAAGATGCCGAGGTTGGTTACGCGTCCAGTTGTCGAGGCAAAGGTTTAGATCGTTGGGGAGTTTGTCTACCCCACCAACTACGCCCCTGAAACGATACCGTTAAAACCTACCGAGTTTGCCACCGAGAATACTGGTGTGACAGGAAATATCACGATCTGGGCAACGGGCAATCCACGCGTCGTGCGGATCGATTTCGTTGGGAGAGATTGCGAGTTCGAAGGCTTCCAGTTTTCAACGAAGTTTCCCGGAGCGGAAGAGCCTGTTTTCAAAATTCGTGAGGCCGGTTACAAGGGGCGCTTTGAGAATGGAAGCTACGTCATCCTTGGGAACCGCGAAGACGTGCAGCAGGTCCATACTCGCACGCCCGTGCTTGGCTCTATTCCCGTCGTGGAGCGACTCTTTCGCGGTAACTATGAGCAGAGGATTTTCCGGCTGGTAGCTGCACAGGTTCTCGTGAAGGGCTTCGATGCGAAAGGTGGGTTGTAGAGCGGTGATGTGGTGAGGTTTACGACATCGCTACTTCTTGTAAGCCGGCCCGTCCGTTTGGCCCTTAGTCCAGAGGTGAAGATTGCGGAGCCGCTGTTGGCCGTGGGCGGAGTAGAGGGCGTCGAGGCTGTCTAAGTGGCTTTGATAGACCTTTGCCCTGGCGGCGTCCTGTCTAGGTTCCCTAGCTCCGAATGTCTCACTGAGGTGCTCTAGCAGCGCGTTGGCGATGAGCTGATGGCCTCGTATAGAGGGATGAACATGATCGACCAATATCTCGTCTCCGAGAATGCCTTGAGGGCATTCTTTTCCTAACAAGGTGTGGAGGTCGAGGCAGGGGACATTCGCTTGGCGGCAGATACTAACAAGATCGTCTCCCATGGATGGGAGGAGTCGCAGCGGGCAGAGATCTTCTTCGAGAGCACGCCAGAAATGGGCTTCGGCGTTGCGGAAATCTGCGTGGGCTAGACGCTCTTGGCCTTTTTGATAGTGCCGTGCTGCGGGGCCATCAGACTTGAATGGAGGGCAATCTTTGAGGTTTACGGGAGGCTTAAGGAATGTGATCGGCACCTTTGCCGATTGTGACAGTGAGATGAGTCGCTTGAGATTGCTGCGGTGGTGCGCCTGGACGAGCTCTTTCCAGGCTTTGTCTCTGGTATAGGCTTTGAGCCCGCCGCGATAGTCCAAGAGGGCGTCGGCTTCTTGCTTTAGCGCTGCCTTGGGTGCTGGACGTTTGAGGCCTTGAATCAAGTGATAGATGCGAGAGTGGGACGCGATGGCATGGGCTCGATGCCACCGCTTCTCGGTCTCGTAGGTGCGCGCTTCGAGAAACTCATTCTGGCCGGTGCAGACGATGAAGAGATCGGGTTCGTAGGCGAGGCATTCTATGAGGATGGGAATGAGCCGGTAGCTGGCGTAGGAAACACCACCGCAATTGACGACCTCAAATTGACGGTGAGGATAGGCGGCTTCAAGGGCCAGCTTTAACCAAGTGCTGAATGAGGTTTCGATAGAGTAGGGGCGACCTTGTACGGTTGAGCCACCTAGACAGAAGATCCGGTAGGTGTCATCGCCTTTGCTTCGTGGGAAACGGTCTTCGACGAAGAACTTGAGGCGTTCGGAAGCCGTGACGTGCTCATTTGTGAGTGGATCTGTGGTGAAGAGCTTCGAGCGTCCTGCGAAACTGATGAAGGGATCGTTTCTGGGATCCGGTTGTCCCCAACCGGCTAGACGGCAGAGTCCTTCGAAGCCTAGTAAGATTAGGCATCCGACAGCAAAGCCGAAGAGTCGGCGTAGCCAAAGACGATCATGCAACAAGGCCATCCCTATTCGTGGCGTAGGGCCTCGATAGGATCAAGCTTTGCTGCTTGGGATGCCGGGTAGAGACCGAAGACGATTCCAGTGAGGCCAGAAATACCGAAGGCGAGAAGCACAGACCATAGAGTGATGACCGTCATCATACTGGTGAAGTAGGATACAAGTAGAGGCGTGGCGATGCCAATGACGACGCCGATGAGACCACCGCCAACGGAGAGGACAATGGTCTCGATAAGGAACTGCGTGATGATGTCCTTCTTTTTTGCACCAAGTGCGCGTCTTACGCCGATCTCGCGGGTGCGTTCGGTCACTGTCGCTAACATGATGTTCATGATGCCGATGCCACCAACGAGGAGCGAGATGGCAGCAATGGAACCTAGCACAATGTTGAACATGCGTTTGGTCGCCTCAGCTTCCATGAGGAGTTGCAAGGGTACGATGAGTTCGTAGTCGTTCTTCTCGTGAAAGCGCTTGAGGAGTTGTTTGATTTGTGGCTCTGCGGTCAAGACAGACTCTGTGTCGTTGAGCTTGGCGATGATTCGATGCAGTTCAACGCGCTCGGCGCTGAAACCGCCTGAGCTGCGTCTCACGATGGTTTCTCCGAATCGAGCACGAGCGGTAGAGAGGGGAATGTAGACATTGTTGTCAATCGGATCACCCTCGGCCTCACCCTTCTTTGGGCGCTGGTCGATAGTGCCTGTTTCTTGCACCATACCGATGACTTCATAGTAGACGGATTGAATGCGAACGGTGTTGACGAGAGGATCCTGATAGGGAAAGAGGCGCTGGGCCAGCCCCTTGGTGATGACGCAGACATTTCGCTGGTGTTTGTCGTCCATTTCGGAGAGGAAACGGCCCCGGACGATGTCAAGACCTTGCACTTTTGGGTAAGCGCTGAGGGTGCCGATGACTTGCCCAGAGACTTGGTTACGGCCGAAGCGAATGTTCTCTCGAATGATCCGCATGGGGACGACATCGCCGACATTGGGAATGGTCGTTTGAAGACGTGCTGCGTCTTCGTAGGTCAGCCCGTAATCAATTTCGGAGCTTCGGTTAGAGCCGGAGTCATCATTCTCTTCAGGGGGCTTGAAGCTATTAATAATGACGTTGGTACTTCCCAAGCGCTTGATGCGCTCTTGCGCTTCGTAAGACGCGCCTTCGCCGATAGCGAGCATGGCAATCACGGAGCAGACACCGAAGATAATTCCGAGCATAGTGAGCCCAGAGCGCAGCTTGTGGAGCATGAGGCTCTTAACACCTAACTGAACTGTATTGAGGAGGAGGGACGAGACCATAGTGGTTTAGTTGATGACCTCTCGATCAATGACTCCATCCAGCATGTGAACCACGCGCTGGGCACGTGCTGCGACTGCATCTTCATGGGTGACCATGACAATGGTCTTACCGTCGGCGTTGAGTTTTTCGATGATCTCCAAAACTTCTTGCTCCGTTTGAGAGTCGAGGTTCCCAGTAGGTTCGTCTGCCAGGATCATGAGTGGGTCATTGACCAAGGAGCGAGCGATCGCGACGCGCTGTTGTTGTCCACCTGAAAGCTGGGTGGGGCGGTGGTCCATGCGGTCTGCGAGGCCGACCAATTCGGCGAGTTCCTTGCAACGCTCGTCGTAATCTTTCAGTTCCACACCTTGGTAAATGAGGGGAACCTGGATGTTCTCAATAACCGTGAGCTGAGCGATTAGATTATAGCTCTGAAAGATGAAGCCCAGGCGTTTGCCGCGCGCGGCGGAAAGGGTATCGTCATCCATTTTGGAAACATCTTCTCCACCAAGGTAATACTGGCCTCGTGTCGGGCGATCCAAGCAGCCGAGGATATTAAGCATGGTGGATTTGCCAGAGCCTGACGGTCCCATGATGGCCACGTAGGAACCTTGTGTGATAGTGAGGTCGACGCCTCGCAGTGCACGGACTTCGATCTCTCCAACTTGGAAGATCTTTTCGACGTCCTTGATCTGAATGATCGCTTCCGGATCTGGCATAATCCTAACTCTTTGCTTGGAGGATTACTGGCCTCCTCGTGGGCTCCCGCCGCCCCCGCCGCTGAAGGCCTTCTTCATTGCCTCCTTCTCGGAGTCGCTGAGGGTGCCATCGCCATCCGTATCAAATCGTTTCATCATCTTGGCGCGTTGGTCGCCACCACCTCTCGGTCGTTTGCCTCCGTCTTCACCAGCATTTGAGGGACTCTTCCCGCCCTGCTTTGGCTGTTCTGCTGGGGCTTCTTTGGGTAGGTCGAGGCCCTCGGTTTCTTCTAACACACCACCATCAAGAGCGACTTCCTCCGATACGGGTGGCGCGAGCATGATACGGTCACCTTCTTTTAAACCCGATTTGATCTCGATATAGCTGCTATTAAACATGCCGATTTCCACCGGAACTGGTTCGGGACCACCAAGGCGTTTCGCGTAGCATACTTGCTGACCTTTGAGTGTGGTTACCGCTTGGATGGGCACCGTGATGACATCCTGAAGATTGGCCACGACAATCTCAGCTCTCGCTGACACGCCTGGTTTCACATCGGGCAGCGGGTCGGTAATGACAACTTCCGTAGTGTAGACCTTTAGGTTTGGGTTGCCCCATCGGCTTTGTGCGTCTGGTAGAATGGCTACTTTGGTCACCTCGCCCCTGAAACGTTCGTCGGGAAGTGAATCGAGAACCACAAAGGCTGGTAGCCCCGCGCGAACATTGCCGACGTGGGACTCGTGAACCTTTAGGGAAACCTTCATTTTGGAAGTGTCTGGGATCTTGATCAGTTCCTGTCGCTTGCGGACTTGTGCCCCTTCTTCGATCATGGATTCACTGCTGTAACGGCTATTCGACATGGCATAGACGGCTAGTCCGTCCTGAGGAGCATACACCTTGGTGTGGGTGAGCTGCTCTTTCATATTGGCCAATTTTTCTTCGTTCAGTTTGAGTGTGGCTTCAGCGGAATTCTTGTCGGCTTGGGCCTGAGCGATCTTGCTTTCGCCTTGTTTGATCACACGCTCGAGTTCACGCCCAGCTTCTTGGAGGAGGGACTTGAACTCTGCTTCTGCTTTGACGAGTTCATATTCTTTGAGCATCTTGTGTGTGCTCCTTTTACCCTCGAGTTCATTCTCGCTCTCTCTCACTTTGAGGCTATCACTGTCGACCTTTGCAGTCGTCTCAAAACCTTTCTCGGCCAGCTTCTGCGTCCAGTTGAAGGTGTCTTTATCGAGGGCGAGCGCTTGTTCAGTCGTTCCAATGTCAAGCTCAGCAGTGCGCAACTGCTGGTCGCGATCGAGCTCATCAAATTTTTCCAAATCCATTCTTGCGAATGTCTCCGCCAACTCGGCCGCTCGTGTTTCACTATCCACGGTGCTCTTCATGATCTCGAGATCATTATCAGCAGTGACGAAGGCGGCGCTGCTCGTTTCGTATGTGATCTGTTGGTCCTTCAATTCTTCTTCTGCCTCGGCGGCATCAAGCTCGACAATGAGGTCGCCCTCTTTCACGTAGGTGCCTTCGGGAATGATGAATATGACGCGAGAATCACCGTCGACCTGATTGCGGACGACGACTTCATTGACAGCCTCCAAGTTTCCTCCTTCGACAATAGACACGAGAAAATTACTGCGTTTGGCTTCATGATAGACCGCAGTATCATCGGTGGTGCCACCGCGCAGGAGCATCACGCAGAGTAGGAGGGCTAGGACAAGTGCGATGCCCGAGAGTTTTGGATGGCCTCGAAAGGTGCTGAGGAGGAGCTTGAATAGTTTCATGAGTCTCAGTAGGTATATTCGTTCAGTAGGAGTGAGCAAATCCCTGACGCCATTGGTCAGTCGGCAAAGACCTCCTCGGGGGTGGGGACTTGGTTTCTGCTCGTTTCGGTAGGGGCTTCAGTGACTGTAGGCGCGGATCGCCATTTGGAGAGATCCACTTTTACGGCATCTCCTCTGAGCCAGAACGTCTCTTCATCGGTAGCTAGGATACCGAGGTTGGTGAGCAGGCCAAGCCTAGCTTCGAGATAGTCGACGAGGGCACCGGTTACGGCATTCTGTGCATCGATCAGGTCATCCTGGGAATCGCTGAGGCTTTGGAAGGTGATGGTACCTGCCTTTAGCCGGAGTTCGTTGCCTTCCACGCTGTTCTCGGCGAGAGTGACGGCGTTTTTTTGGATTTGGTAGCTCTTGCGGAGCTGTTCTAGTTGGCGAATGTCCCGATCAATTTGATTACGGACCTCGTCGAAATTGAGACCTAGCCGACGGATCGCCGACTCAAAGCTGATCAACGTGGAGCGATACTGATTGCGCTCACGTAAACGGTCTAACGGAAGATTTAATTGCACGCCCACGTTAGCGCGCACGTTGTTGAAGTTGAATTTCTCATACTCGGTCGGACCTTCATCATTCTCGACAGTGGTGTCGGCAAAGATGTTAAGGTCCGCCTTGAGCTGGTCGGCTGCGATGGCGACCTGACGTTTGCTGTCTTCGTAGCGGTCGACTTCGTTGAGTAAGGGTAAACGGTGCTTCAGAGCGATGCGAAAGCCATCAGCTTTGTTGAGAGAGAGTTCTACAAGGCCAGCATCACGAAGTTTCACCATCTCGCTGTCATCGAGCCGGAGATCGACCGTTTGCGGTAACCCTAGCGCAATCTTAAAGCGATCCAGAGCATTGCGAAAACTAGTAATCGAATTGAGGTAACTATCTTTTGCCTGAAGCTCGCGTTGCTCAGAATCAGCCACTTCTTCCGGCTTTGCGCGGTCGACGGCACGCGCACGAAGGTAATCTGTCGAGGCTTTAATGGAGAGGTAGTTGTTATACCGATTGAAGATGACGTCTTTCACCTGCAAGAGGCGGAAGTATTCCATTAGGATGTCCACGCTGAAGGTATTTTGAAAGTGTGCGAAATCTCGCACGCCGTAGAAGACGTTGCGGTGCGATTGCTTGAGACGCTCGCCAGCAATTTTTCGACCTGCTCCGCGAAGGAGGGGTTGCATGATATCTAAGCTAATGACAGAGGCGGCAGACTCTCGGGGGTCCCCTGTGTAGTAACGTAAAAGGTCGTTGGCGATGGCGACGCCAATATTTGCGCCAGTGAGCAAGGCTTGGCTGACTCCAATATCAGAATTTACAGTGCCTCGTTGTTCGCCATCAATGAGCCGAGACCGTGTGCCGCGAGAGTTGGCGAAGAACTGGGGGAAGAAATTGTGCTTCTCGCCGGTGAGGTTGAGTGCGGTGAGGTAGAGAGATTCTTTCTCTGACTGAAACTCGCGGCTGTGGGTCACCGCGTAGTCGAGTGCTTTGTCGATGGGTAAGACTAGAGTCTTGTTTGTTGAACGTGCATCTAGGATATCCTGCGCAGCCACGTCGTTGGGCTTCTTTCCGGAGTGCTTCGTGTCGATGCTGAACTCGCTCGACGTTCCGAAGATGTCTTCTTCGACCTTCTGGAGAATCTCATAGACGTCCTTATCAGCCTTTTTCCGGTAAAAACCGGTGGTGCATCCCACCATCGCGAAGCTTCCGGCGATGAGAATTGCTGTGGAGTATTTCTTCGAAAACATGGATACGTTACAAGATCGATTCCTCGGATCAGTTGCGGATTCGCAAAGAATTACTGAATAAATGCGTAGAAGCACTTAATGAAGCCGCTCGCAAAGTCCTGAGGCCGCTGTGCTATCCATTTTTCGATAAACTCGAGACTGAAATAGCCTCCCGTTTCGATTTCGCTTGCTGGGTAGCGCAAGCGTTTCGGAGCCTTTGCCCGATACAGTTTCACATGTTCCCAGCCGGTTGCTTGGCTCGGCGGCAACGTAGCGAGGTATTCTGGCACTTGCCCCGAGATTCCGAGTTCTTCCTCGATTTCTCGCACCACCGCCGTGTCGTAATCCTCACCAGCATCGAGGTGACCTGAGGCGGAAGAATCCCACACTGAGGGATGGGCATCTTTTAGATGAGACCTCTTTTGGAGGAAGAGTTCACCTGCTTTATTAAAGACGAAGACATGGATCGCGCGATGGAGCCAGCCATTGGCATGGACATCTTGGCGTGTTTCTTGGCGAAGAACCTGATCTGCTTCATCGACGACGTCGAAGAGTTCATCGCCCTTCTGTGGATTGTCCTTGAGAGGGTGATCGTCGGCCATGCGGGCGAGTTCGATCCATTGTTCGAGGGTGAGCTCTTCAGCGCGGGCGGCTGGATTGAGACCAAGCGTGTCGACGGCCGCTTCCCAATTGAGGCCAGAGCTCGAAAGAACGTTTTTCAACTGCTTGCGGCGCTGGGAGAACCCTTGGCGAACGAGCCGATCAAAGGTCGCATGATCAAAGGTGGGCAATTCGCTTGGCTTTCGACGCTCGAGAGCGATGACCGAGGAGTCTACCTGGGGGCGCGGATAGAAGGCTGCCGGACCGACAGATTTCAGCATGCGCGCCCTCCAATAGGCCTGAATTCGCAACGAGAAGGCTCCGTAGTCCTTTGTCCGTGGCTTTGCCACGACGCGTTCGGCGACCTCTTTCTGCAGCATGAAGACGGCTCGCGAGAAGGGAGAGGGTGGCATCAGGTAGTGAATCATGATGTGACCGCCACAGGAGTAGGGGAGATTTCCGAGGAGCCCGACGGGCTGTTCGGCGAAGAGGAAACGGGCATCGTGTTTGACGGCGTCCTCATGGGCGACGGTGACGTTTGGGGTGTCTGCGAAGTGCTCGACTAGGTAGTCCGCGAGACGTTCGTCGAATTCTACGAGCCAAGTCTTGACCCCGGATTCAGCTAAAATCTCGCTCATGGCGCCTGTCCCAGGGCCACCTTCAAGAACGGAATCGCCTTCTTCGAGTTTCAGCTGACCAACAATCCACCGTGAGATGTTGTCATCGATGAGGAAATTCTGACCGAGTTTCTTGCTGGGACGCACTCGAAGACGCTCTAGAAGAGGCCTTAGCGTATTAGTGGACATGATTATCGGAGAGTCCATTCACTACCAATCGGCTGCAAGCGCTAAGACAAACTACTAAACCTCAGGTTAGATTGTGGTTTTTATAGTGAACGTGATAAGGCGACTATATCAAAATTGGGAAACTCTTGTTTCTGGAATTTAGTGTTTGATAAAGTCTGCAATTTTATTTATAAAAGTTCAAATCCAGCATTACTGAAATTGTTTTTATTTTAATTTTTATGAAAAACCTATTGAAATTATCAAGGCGGGGCTTTGCAGCACTCGTTTTGGCGACGGCCAGCGCTCAGGCTGTCGTGACCATCACTCTGGATGACTACCGCGATACGTTGCCGCCTGGGCTTCCTCAAGGCGATCTGGTAGTGAACAGCCTCAATCCAATGGCAAGTTCAACTCAGATGCTTACAGTACCATCAGTTGCTGGTGGATATCGAACGATCTCACTGGATTATGTGAGCGGCCCTTCAAACGCGTCAGTATCGACTCTGATTGCCCCAGGAAGGTTGAGCTTCAGTGGTGGACCTGGTGGTTTCGGTGGAACTCCTGGTACCGTGGCCACACTCTTAGCCGACTACGATCTGGTGGCTCCCATCGATTTCACGGCTGGAGGCGGTTACACTTTCTTGATCGATATCTTTTCTCGCGACCCTGCGGTTGCTGCTGAGATTGTCATGAGCGTTGCTTCAGGCGCTGGAACCTCAATGGCTTCTGTGCCATTCACACATAGTAAAACCACTCAATCCATCCCTTTCACAGCCTTTGCGGGTGTAGACTTCACTGATGTGACTGGCTACTCCATCACCATCAACCCAGAGCCAGCGTTTGATGGTTCCATCCGTCTGATTGGTGTGTGGAGTGCTGGTGTTCCAGAGCCAAGCGGCAGTGTGGCGCTTCTTGCCATCCTGGCAGGCGTCGTTGCTCGCCGACGGCGCAGCTAGACAGCGTTCCTGCCTCATTGAGTTCGATTTCGAGAAAGGCACCCTTCGCTGGGGGTGCCTATCTTTGTCTTGGGTGGGTTACGGATGTCTTTACATCTTGATACCCAATTTGTGTTTAACCTCCTGACGATCTTGGGGTAGGCTGAGGAAATATTATGAACGCGAAATACATTCTCGGATTGCTACTTACCGCTGGAGCGGCCTTTGGTCTGGGCTGGGTCGCTAAGCCCAACAATGATTCTGCTGGCGGCGCTGGTGCTGATAGCGCTGGGCTTTCTGCCAATGGCGGTTCTCTTGTCCCAGGGCCGATTCGCTCAGCCGAGCAGGTCGCGGCTGATCGTGCTATCGAGGCGGCAGCTGCCACTGAGGAACCGTTCATTACCAAGTATCTGAAGAATGGCGTGCTCACTCCGAAGACGATGGCGCGTGCGATGGAGGAACTGCTAAACGAATCTGACCCCATCAAGATGAATCAGATGATGGCGGAGCTACTGGGCAGGATGACCAAGGAAACAGCGCCCGTTGCGATGGCTGCGATTCAGAAGCTTGGCACTCGTGACCCTAGTCAGTTTTATCTCACTAGCTTATTCGCAAATTCATGGGGGCGCCTTGATGGTGAGAAGGCGTTAGAATTTACACAGGGGCAGTCGGGAAGAATGTCTGGTATGAGCACAGCATCCGCGCTATCAGGATGGGCTCTTGAGTCACCAGAGGAGGCGATGACTTGGTTGGATGGCCAGGAGGATAACACTCAAAAGATGTTCTATACAGCGGGCCTGATCAATGGTTTGGCCAAGAGTGATCCTGAGAGCGCAACAGAATATTTGGAGAAAGTGCCAGGAGATAATCGTATGAAAGGCCGCTACGTGGAGATCATAGCTACTGAGCAGATGAAGAAAGGGATCACGGAGGCGACGTCTTGGGCGGACGGGCTTAAGGATGATGGTCTAAAGAGTGAAGCGTTTGAAGATCTTGCCAATCGTTATAGCCAGGAGGATCCTGCCAAAGCTGCAGATTGGATCTCAGGCAGGGTGGATGAACCTTGGGCCAAGGATGCAATCGCGGAGGTCGCAGATGAGTGGGCGGAGAGGGATCCTGCTGCTGCAGTCGAGTGGGCCAACGGACTATCTGGTGATGCACAGAACGATGCCATGTCGGCCGCTCTGGAGGAGTGGACTGAGTCCGATCCTGCTCAAGCGAGTGAATATCTCGCCGAGATGGAAGCATCTAGTGTGAAGGACAGTGCGATCGTGGGTTTCACGGAGCGGCTCTCAAGAGAAGATCCCGAGTCGGCGGTCACGTGGGCCGCTACGATAGGAGATGAGGCGATACGTAACGAAGCTCTTACGGATGCTGCGCGCAGCTGGTACCGACAAGATCAAGAGGCTGCTGCAGCATGGCTAGAATCGAGCACGCTGAATGAGGAAGCTCGAGCCAAGGTGGTCGAACCCGCCAATCAACGTGGAGACTTCATGCGCCGCTTTGGAGGTGGAGATCGCTAACTAACAATGACCTTTCAGTATTCTATTCTTTAACATTTGTACCCCTGATTTTATGAAATTATTTCTATCCCTTGCCCTCTGTATGGTTGGAAGTCTTGTCGCTGACGAGTTTCCTATCGAAGGAACCTGGAACGCGGTGACGACCCTTCCTAGCGACGAAGAGCGCCCGGCAACTGTCGTTCTGACCAAGAAAGATGAGAAGTACGAGGGGGTGGTGTCGACCTCGAATGGTGAGAGTTCGCTCAAGGAGATTAAGATTTCCAAAGAGTCCGTGAGCTTTGCTATCGATTTCGATTATAACGGAGTTCCACTCACGTTTACCGTAACGGCAAAGCCTGAAGGAGAGGACTCGTTGAAAGGGGGCTGGGTGGCCGTCGGAGAGGATGGCGGCGAGCTTGCGACTGGTGATTGGGAAGCGGATCGGGTGATTCCCGAAGTGAGTCCGTTAGCGGGTGACTGGAAAGCCACTGCTGAAGATCCTGATGGCAATGAGTTGGCCTTTGATGTGGCGATCGCAGAAGCCGAAGGGAAATTCTCTGGGACGATAAACTCGGACGACGGTAGTTTGACCATGAAGACCGTGTCGTTCGAGGATGGCGAAGCTAAGATTGAAATAGGCTTTCCCTATGATGGCCAGCTGTATCCGGTGACGATCACGGCTAAGATTGAAGATGATAAGATGTCCGGTAATTGGGTCGCCTTGAACTCAGATGGCGATGAAGAAGCAAGTGGTATTTGGAAAGCTGTGCGTCCAGGTGCGCCAACGGTTGAGGGTGCTTGGGATGTCACTGCGACGATGCCGGATGAAGCCGAATACAAGGCTATGTACTATTTCGAATCTGGTGATGATCCCGCGTGGAAGGGTAAGGTGGTTTCGGAGAGTGGCGAGTTAGCCTTCGACAAAGTGGAGGTTGAAGACGGCGAGTTGGTTGTTGATATGGAGCTTCCATATGATGGTGAGACGGTTGAAGTGCGGGTAAAAGCGAAGATGTCGAAAGATGGAAAGTCGCTTGTGGGCAATTGGGTTGCCTTTGATGGGAGCGGCCAGGAAGCGGCGAAAGGGGCCATGAAAGGCTCTCGGAAAACCGAATCCTAGACAGTCGACATTACTGCACTACGCTCACGCGTGGACGCTATTCAGACTGCTGTAGATAACGGGAAACTCCTTGAATCGAGCGCCGCGAACATCGCGGCCCTCTTGAAAACGAGTTCCGATCCGGTCGACAAGGCTGCGGTCGCTGAACTCGTGCAAGGCGAGCACTGGGAGGAACTGAACGATCGTTTTTTTAAGACCCTGGCGTTTGGCACGGGTGGCTTGCGGAGTCGCACCGTGGGCCGTGTGGTGACTCAGGCGGAACGTGGCCATGCGGCCGAGGGTGCCTGCCCACAATTTTCGTGTGTCGGTACCAATGGGATGAACTATTACAATGTGAGTCGCGCTACACGCGGCCTCATTGCCTACGTGAAACAGTGGGTTGCGGAGAACGCTCCGTCGCAGCGGGCTTCGATCGCCATCTCGCATGACACGCGTTATTTCTCACGTGAGTTCGCGGAGTATGCGGCAAAGCTCTGTACGGACTTGGGCGTGGATGCCTATCTTGTCGAGTCTTGCCGTGCGACGCCGCAGGTCTCCTTTGCCGTTCGTCACTTTGGTTGCACTGCGGGCATCATGCTCACGGCAAGTCACAATCCTGCGCATGACAATGGCTACAAAGTCTACTTCAACGATGGTTCTCAAATTGTTGAGCCTTATGCTAGTGGTATCATCGCAGAAGTGAACGCGCTGACCAGTGCGGCCTATGACCCACTGCCAGAGTCGGAACATGGTAAGCTTACAATCTTGGGCAAGGACATGGACGAACTTTACATGGATCGTTTGCAGACCTTGATGCTCCAGCCTGATCTTTTGGAGAAAGCCAAGGGGCTCAAGGTGGTCTTTACGAATCTCCACGGGACTGGAGGTGTCATTGTGACGCAGATGCTAGAGCGTCTGGGATTCAATTTCATCACCGTGCCTGAGCAGGACGTTCAGGACGGTGCTTTTCCTACGGTGGCGTCGCCGAATCCCGAGAATCCGCCGGCTTTGGCCATGGCCATGGACTTGGCCAAGAAGGAGCAGGGTGACATCGTCATCGGAACGGATCCAGACTGCGATCGCATGGGCGTGGCGGTGCGTGATGCTCAGGGAGAGATGGTCTTGCTCACCGGAAATCAGATCGGTTCTCTGTTAGCCTACTATCGAACGAAGACCATGATTGAGAAAGGCATGCTCACTGATGCAAACAAGGAGCGCGCCACCCTCGTGAAGACTTTTGTTACGACGAATCTCCAGACTGAGATCGCCAATCACTACGGCATTTCTTGTGTCAATACCCTCACAGGCTTCAAATACATTGGTCAGAAGCTTTCCAAGTATGAGCAGGCGTTACCTTTGCCTGAGGGCAAGACGTATGGTGAGTTGACTGAGGATGAGAGCCGAGCGTTGCGCCTGCAGTATTCCAAGTTCTTCGTCTTTGGCGGTGAAGAGAGTTACGGATACCTGGGCGGGGATTTCATTCGTGACAAGGATGGCAACGCTGCCGTTGTCATGTTCTGTGAGCTGGCTGCCTATGCAGTTTCGCGTGGTCTGACGTTGCCAGAACTTATGGATGAGGTTTACCAGACCTTCGGCTACTACAAAGAGGAACTACAATCCGTGGTCATGGAAGGCGCCGAAGGTGCTGGCAAGATTCAGAAACTAGCCAACTCTTACACGAAGCAACCTCCGAAGGAAGTGGACGGCTCTGCAGTGAAGGCGGTGCGCAATTTCGCGGAGGATGATTTCATCGATGAAGAAGGTGATGCCATTCCCAAGGAGAAGATGATCATGGTCGATTTGGAGGACGGCAGAAGCTTTGCTGTGCGTCCGTCTGGGACCGAGCCGAAGATCAAATACTATCTCTTTAGTCAGAACCCGACTGGTGGAAAGACCTTGTCGTCTGATGAGATTGCCTCGTTGAAAGACGATTCTGCTTCAAAGCTCAAGTCACTCTGGAACTACCTCGAAAAGGATATCCAAGTGCGGCTCAGCGCCTGAATGGGGTTGTGGCCGGTCGCTCATAGATCTTCGATTGCTCGGGGGGTGATCTTAAGGTAGCCCCAAGCGTCTTGCCTGGCACACGGGCGACATTCGTATACCTTCCACGATCGTCGACTATCGATGCGTTCAGATCAGCGCCTTCATCTCTCTTAGGCATTCTAAAGCGACTAGGCGCATTATCTGACTCCGTGGATCGATTAGCGAGCCGAGTGGAATTGGCGTGAAGTCCATTGAACAGAGAACTATAGAGAAGTCTTCCGTTTTGCAGCACTCCTTCCCTCAGACTCGTTGGACCATTCTCCTCTCCGCGAAGGCTAAAGATGCCGAGGTCTCGGCCAAAGCATGGCAAGAACTCGCTCTGGCCTATTGGAAGCCGGTTTATGCTTACATCCGAAGCCAGGGCCGAACCCACCAGGACGGGCAAGATGAAACGCAAGCCTTCTTCGCTCATCTCTTCGACCGAGACTTTCTGCGCAATCTTCAGCCCGAAGGCGGATTTCTATTGGTATGCCTATACCATCGTCTGATGGACGAGCATCGGCGTCAAATCAATGCCAAACAAAGGGCTGAGGTTAGCATCGAAGTTTGGAATGAGATTGAGGCGATGGATACCAATGGATTGTCGTATCCAGCAGCGGCTTCTGTTGAAGAAGCATTTGGTCGCAACTGGGCAGACGAGCTGGTTACGCGAGCTATGGCGCGTTTGGCGCAACGTTGGGTCATGCGTGCCGACTTGTTCGCGGAACTCTGTTTCTCGGTGGAGAGCCCGGAAGACGGTGCGAATTATGCTGACAGCGCCTCTCGAGTTGGCATGACCACCGGTGCTGTGGGCAAGGCCGCCCATGATCTTCGTCAACAGTTTATCCAAGAGCTGCGGAGGGAGGTTCGCAACACCGTCGCTGAGGACGACGATGTTGAAGAAGAACTTCGCCACTTGGCGAGCCTGTGGGTGAAATCCTAACTAAAGCGATATTCCTGGCAAAGTTTTGGTAACGTCCGGGAAACGGGGGCTAACTGAGTTTTAGGTCCGGAATGAGTTGAAAGCTTGAGGCTGCGTGGGGCAAAGATATCCCTGACAATAACCACAGCTCCAAGCCCTTGCAATATACTCTCACTCTCAAAGTTGCCAACAGCATTTCCGATCAAGGTTGCTCCCTCGATGAGCTCGTTTCCAAGATCAAAGATCTCTTCGACTCGGAAGGGTTGCCCGGATTCATAGTACTTCTCCTCAGG
>Ga0213868_10000912_pt1 | contig 28852 bp, 10 predicted proteins | sample PICome_9_FD_160087 | JGI IMG/M metagenome (GOLD analysis project Ga0213868, IMG submission 160087) | Coastal seawater microbial communities near Pivers Island, North Carolina, United States - PICO127 | ecosystem: Environmental > Aquatic > Marine > Coastal | place: USA: North Carolina... | reverse complement strand
GACCCGTGCTTCAATTGCTCGGCTCAGGCCCGTGTACCGCTGAAGCCCGCCTGGCTGGCTGAAACCTATGCGGGAACCGAATTCGCTTGCAACTCATGATCCCTAATCCTTCCGAACGTATTTTCTCACAGGAGCATTGTCGCCCGATTAATATTTTCGCCGCTTTCAGACAAACTCTGAAGCGACGTTATCAAAGGCCATTGCTAGCACTTGCATGTGCGCTCTTCATGCAACCGCAAGCCCTGCTAGGTGTGGAGGTTGTGCAGACACTGTCGCTCAATTCCGGCTGGAATGCCGTTTGGCTAGAGGTCTCTCCTGAAGATGATCAGGGAAACCCGCTTCTAATTCAAGACGCCCTCGCATCTACAGACTTCGTCATCGACAAGATCGCGAGGCGGTCTCTGGGTGCTGGCCCAGCAAATTTTGTGGACGATCCCAATGCTCTCAGCAATTCATACAACTCAGATAGTTGGGAAATCTGGTCGAGAAATCCGGAGTCTGGCGAGGGAGCCGTGATCTCAGCGCGAGGTAACCACGCCTACATGGTCCATGTGGTTGCTGTTGAAGGAAAAACCAATGGTGACCCTGCCGGAACTATCTCGGTCCGGGGAAAGGTTGATTTCACGCGATTGAGTTGGCTCAAAGGTAGCTACAACCTAGTTGGTTTTGGAGTTGAGGGGCAGCCAACCTTCGACTCGCTGTTGGGTGCGGCCGGAGTACTCGTCAACGATCTCAGTGTTGCCCCAGCGCAACCGACGGTTCTCAAGCTCGAATCAGCGACGGGTCACTGGATTACCGTCAGCGGTGGGGATCCGGTTGAATCTGGCCGTGCCTACTGGATCAATGCCCCCTTTGACCTCATCTCCAATACTTACTCTTGCCCGGTAGCTATCGATTTTTTTGGAACAACCACCGGTAGATTAAATTTTGGGGATGGACCAGGTGATCTCAAGATTGAAAACTTTCCGGGTGAAGAACCCTCTCCAGTTCTAGTCCTCCGGCGCGAATTAACATTTTCTAACCTTGACGACACGACAGCGCACTCTGTCGAGATTGAGCAAATCCCCCCACTGCCAGGGGAACCCGACCAAACTGGCTTACAAATACTTCCCATACAGCCCATCCCGAACGAACTGGCGTGGCGAGCTATTCCAGGAGCATCTCTCCAACCAGCGTGGGAGGCGGTTACTCTCGCTGCGAATACTAGCCAAACAGTGTCGCTGGGGGCTTTGCCCAGGTGGACTACGGGCGAAAAGTCGCGTGAGCAGCTCCTGAAAGTCACTGTGCAGCTGGGAGGTGGCGATGGTGGAAGCGCCTACTACTACATGCCGGCGGTGGCCTCGAATCCTGATCTTCCCAACAGCGACGATCCAAGTCCCGATCCTCTTACTGCTCCGGACGCATCCATAGGCTTGTGGTCAGGACAGATTGTGATTGACCAGGTCACCAGCCTCACGGAGGACGGGCGACCAGTCACTCCAACGACCTCGAAACCAGCGATGACGATACTCATCCATGTGGATGATTCAAAAAATGTGAGCTTGCTCTCCCACGTCATGATCATGCAGACAAAAACGGCCGATCCAGAGGCAACTCCGGAGTTCGTCTTGGTAGTGGACGAAAAACAGATCCCACAATTTGAGGGAATTCAGCAACGCGAAGGGAAAAGAGTTGGCTACCGCCTCGAGACACCTTTCTTCGCAATGCCGAGAGATCTGGCTGGACAGCCAGCTAGCTTCAAGGAGGAGGTTACTGATGCCGCGGAGCCGGGATCTCCCACCGATGAAGAGAGCGAGATTTACATCGATACGAGAAAGCAACGCCCAACCGAGCTTGCAGAGATCTATCTTTTGTCCCTGCCGCTCGATGGACAGCTCGAAGCCGGTAATACACTTAGAACGATGCCTCCATCACATCTAAGAGTTGATCCATTTCATCGCAGTAATCCTTTCAGACATGTGTATCACCCCCAGCTGGGGACGGGCTACTCCATCACGAGAGAGCTGTTCATCAGCTTCGACGACGGCCCCGGAATGGGGTTTTTGACCGGGACTTACCAAGAGACGACCAAAGGCCTCGCAGTGCCTGACATCGTGTCTCGTGGAAAGATCTCACTCCGGCGAGTGACTGAGGTCGGCCAACTGATTGAGTAAGAACCAAATTTTCAACCAAATCAACCGAGTGCCAATTTCCATGCACCAAAAATTTCCTACTACGAATCCGTTTCGAGCTGTTTGCTCACTGATATTTTTTATCGGTGTGGTCGCGCAGGCCGGGGCTCAATCGACGCAGCTTACCTACCGGTTTAGCGATAGCAGCTTGCCGCAAGATACCTTCCTCTATGGTGATGCAAAGATTGTCGGCGGCCCAAATGGTTACCTTTCGTTGACTGATAACAAACAAAACCAGGATGGGACATTCATTATCGATGCGCTGCCCAAAGGGACTCGTGTCAAGACCCTGAGAATTGATCTAAATGTCATTGTCAATAGTAATGGCGCAACGCCAGCCGATGGCTTCAGCATCAATTTTGGCCCGAATTTGCTGAATGAGACGATCGGGGAGGATGGTGCCAACACCGGGCTCGCTATCAGCTTTGATACCTACCACAACGGCGACGGTGACTCTGCTCCCGCCATCGAGATCCGGTATGATGGCAAAACGATCGATGGCGCAAGCTTTAGAGGCTCGCACGGGGATCCGTCCACACCCGACCGTCCCGCTGACAGTCCGCTGCTTTGGCCGCTCACGGAGACTAACACTCTCACTCTGGAGAATGGCTCCAATGAGATTCCGGTTTCAGTCATCCTGTCTGAGGGAGGCGCGGTATCTGTCATTTGGGAAAACATCACGGTACTGAAGGACGTGGCGGTTCCCTACTTGCCATCCAAAGGATGGCGGATCGGATTCGGGGCACGCTGCGGTGGTTTCCATTCTGACCAGTGGTTGAAAAACATCGAAATAACCACATCTGATGTGGTGCAGGTAAAGGTGACCAGCGCATACGGTCAGAGCGTTATCACTCCTCGGGTTGGCGGCGGCCCACAATACTATGAGGCAGGTAGCTCAATTACTTTTTCGGCTCCCCCATACGCCTACCTCGACCGCAATCATCAGTCAATCGAAGCGACGCCCGAAAACATCAGGGCCTATGCGCGCTACCGGGCGCGCCTAACTAGCGTGACCATCGAAGGTAACGAGTCAGCCGTGGTCAATACGACGTCGTTTCAAAAGGCATTAAGCCACGATACCTCGATCCTGCTGAACTGGAAGTTGGAGAATCTCGGCGCCGTATTCACCGGCACCGAAAATATCGATGGTATCACCCCAACGGATGTCACGATATCGGAGTTTGTAGATTCACTCGGAACAAGATTTTACGGTCAGGGTGCCGATTCGGGAGAAAGCTTCCAGTCTGCAGTCTACTCTTCTGTCGGTGATCAAGTCGGCCTTAAACCAATACGCTTTGCTGCGAAATCAGTGGTGATCGAGAACGACCCGGATGCCACGGAACATTACATTGAGTTTTCTAAGCAATCGGACCATTTCTACTCTGACGATGTTGGCCCTGGGGTATTGGTCGCGGATGATGGGAATTTCACCATCGAGTTCTGGGCTAGACGGAACCCCACTGATTCTGCTGGCATCCAGACCGTCACGGAGATCAGCGCGGACACATCATTGATGGAAGATCCACCTGCAGAAGACCCCTTGCTCTGCGTCGGTTTTGGTATGGGTGGCGGTTTGTTTATCGAGGCACCTGCTGGCCAACAATCACCAACTGCGGTTCCTGACTCCTGGACTGACAGCGCATGGCACCATTGGGCAATCGTTAACGACAACGTGCAAGACAGCGTTGTGTTCTATCGAGACGGAGAGGTTGTATTAGATACCAGTCCAGCAATCGACTTCTCTAAAGCGGGGAGCATGGCAGTGGGCGCTTCAAATAAAAACGGTAACTCCGCGACTGATTTTTTCGATGGCGGACTGAATAATCTGAGAATTTGGAACGAGCTGCGCAGCATGACACAAATCCGTGAGTCCATGTCGGTTGCCAGTTACGCCTCAGCGAATCCGCCACCGGCTCTAGAACTCGCGTTCGACCACGTTCCAAATGAATCTTTCCAAGGGGTAATCGTCGACGTCTACCAAAGGCGCCAGAATGAATACTATTTTGGAGGGGCGCAGGCTCCGCTTGACTCTGATGGCGATAGTTTCCCGGACGCGATAGAAAACTTGAATGGAAGTAGCCCACAAGATGACGCCAGCTTACCTGGTATGGTTGGCCCCAACCGCGTCGGGGATCCGAATTTTTTGAGGAGAAATACCGTTCGTGAACCGGAGTCTAGTTCCGCTGGTGTGTTGAGCGGAACTATTTCCGACAGGAGTGCGAATATTATCATCGGAGGCGACATCGTCAACTTCGGGGCTCTTGGTACAAGCGCGACCTACGAGTTCTATTTTAACGCAAAGGAGGACAGCACAGGAAGTTCAAGCATCGCTGGAAACGATGCTTACTCAATTCGATTGGAACAGTATAACAACACCATGCGCTTTGGTGTCACAGAATTTGGGGTTGCAGATAGTACATTTATTCCCGAAATCCCCTCCATCTACGAGCGTGATACTCATGTGGTCGTAGTCAGTGATGGGGCCAAAAATGAGATCCGGCTGTATATCGACGGAGTTTGCGACGGAATCATTTCCAACAAAACTTTTAGCCTGTCAGGATCCACCAGACTAATGGGCAATGGACTCGGTGCGGTGGCAGATCCGATGGCTGACAACAGTGTTATGTATGGATGGAACACTTATGATACCGTGCTTAGTGAAGACGAAATTAAACGGCTTGCTTTACTACCTGCACCGGGTGCCTCCAAGCAGGAGTTTCTAAATGTTTCCATCGGAAAGTTTTCCGGTGGAGACAAGGGTGAAGGGCTGGATCTAGATGGGATCTTCCGCTACGCCGTCAATCTCGGGACAGACGGAAATGATGCCGTAGGAAAAATCCGCGACGCAGCTTTTGTGTCAGACAACATTACGGGATTCACCTATAATTTGCCCAACCAATTGCCTGTCTGGGGAAACCCGAACTACGGTTCTTCACAAAGCGACCAACGGCTAGCAACAGTCATGGGATCTATCCGCTGGTCTTCCACCACAGGATCCGTAAAAATGGAAAATCTGGATGGTGGGACTCTTTACAAACTACAACTTCTCTTTGCAGACGCGGATTTGAACGAAAGATCTTTCGACGTCAAACTGAATGGGTTCCCACTCTGGGACAAGTTTAGTCCTGGAGATGAGCAAGGAGGTCAGAGCAACTATGATTCGACGGGGGCAGTATTGACTTGCCAGTTTATCGCTCAGAGCGATTCCGCTACCATTACCTTCGGGCGTGATGGAGCGGCTGGAGACAACAATCCCATTCTGAACGGACTGACGCTTGAGGAAATACCGGGAACCATCGATGCGATGTTCGCGGATTTTGAAAAAAGTCAGGAACCTGAGCAGGGGATCTCAGATATTTCGATTGTGCTCCCAGACTCAGCAGAAGGGAATCCTGATTTTTATGGGCTAGTGTATCGGTGTCTACTCAGGATTCCAGAGGGTAAGGCAGGAGACTACACTTTCTATTTGAGCTCAGATGACGGGAGCCGGATGAGCCTCGATGGCAGCGTGCTCGTGGATAACGACGGCCGACACGGCTTTATAGCAAAAGACGGACAAAGGTTCCTAGCTGAGGGTGACCACTCTCTAGAGATCGAATTTTTCGAATACACCGGAAATCAAGATATCGAGCTCGAATACGAAGCAGAAGATGTGGGTATCTCTAGGCAGCCAGTACCCGCCGAGAGCCTGTATCTCAGAGGAAATGATTATTTGAAGCAACAGAGTGGCTGGCTCACCTACGGTTCTTCAGAGGGTAAGCAGATCGGATTTCAAGTGCTCGGGTTCGATACGAACTTTCCCGACACTCTTGAACCCCACCGAATGGCTGCCGCGGCCTTTCCAACATTCTCCTACAGGGAGACCGAGGGCACTTCAGATACCCAACTAAGCACGACATCCCACATCTTGGGGAATACCTGGGAGCGGGTGTTCTGGGAATGGGACAAGCAGTTCCAGCTTGACCTAAAAGTTCATATGGCGGGCCTGAGTGCGGGAGAGCCACTTTCTAGGGTTTCCAAGCTGCCATTTTTCTCCGGGGCTCTGAACCTTGATGCAGCGCAACAGACAAGCTCCGCGCCTCTCGCAGGCGGCATCATCTCAGTCTTCGAAAGCTGGGTCAAGGAAGGTGCCCGGCAGAAGGTTGGCACGGTCTACCTGACAGAAGATCGCCGCTACTCGTTATCGGGAGTCACCTCGGCCCTCAACGCTTTCACAGCGATCACCCCAGATACACTTCTAGACGGCAGCTACGGCGGCAAGGTAACGCGGGAATACGAGTTCGATGCGATCGGTGGACCGGGGTCAATTACCTTTGAGTATGACAAGACGGTATTCCAAGCACTGGTGACAATCGGCGAGGGGTTCGATGTATCGAGCATCGGAACGACGAATAACCAGCTAACTCCGAATCTTCCAGATGATGTGACCGGTCTCCTGATCGACAGCGTTGGGCCGGTAGCCACGGAAAACTTGAACCGGAAGACTTCAACATCATTCGAGCAACCCGTGGCGACGGGTGGCACCGGTGACCCCTGGCAGTGGGATTACCTCGGCAAGAAGTGGTATCCCCTCAAGCCTGGCTTCTACAACCTGACGTGGAAGGATCTCGCCGGCGAGTCTTTCGAGATCGAAGTGATTGCTGATTTTCCTGGAGAACAACAGGAGATTTCCAATCTTTATGATCCAGCCAAGAACGACGGCTCCCGCCTCGGGAGTGGACCGGATTACATCGCAACGTATACATTTGCTGATGTCAGCCTGACTGACGGTTTCCCTGCTGCTCCAGAAGCCCACTACAATTACGTCATCTCGCCGAACAGCGGAGACCTTTTCAAGGCTGACCTCGACCGCGATCCGAATGATAACTGGGCATTCCAGCGGATGGCCTTCTCTGAGATGACCACCGCTAGTATCAATCAGCAAGATTCGACCTTCACTGAATCTACAGCAGATACGAGGTCTGTAATGGTCTTCACCTACAGTCCCGACCCCAGCGTCGTGGCCACAAATGGCTCGCTCGAACCAACCAAAGAGGAGATCGCCGTGCGAATCGTGCGCTCGAAGGCCTGGGAAGAAATGCCCGCTGGTCCAGTCCCCGTCGGATCACGCATAAGCTCCCCGCTGGATACGGCCGGTTTCGGGTCTGGATACATCGCCTATCCAATATCGAACTACAACGCACAGATCTACAATCGAGAAGCGGCAGAAGTTGGCACATGGGGCCCTATTTATCCGGTGAACTGGAGTGGCTTGTTCGAAGGTGCGAGTAAGCAGCTACGCATCGGCTTTTACGAAAACCCCCACCTCGGGGAACCTGTGGATTCGTTTCTCCATCCTGATGCTGCTTGGCCGTACACAGGCGCCACCTACAATGATATCGATTTTCCAGAAGAGGCAGACGTCGGCCAGATCTACATTGCTAGTCGTCTAGGTAGCGAGGGGGTCAACGAAGATAATAAACCGAAGAAACCGATCTATATCGTCCCGGTCGATCCAAGCAACGAAACAGACGATGTTGCGTATAACCTCTATGATCCAGCGGTCTTCGAACAACTTTCGATCTATCACCAGCGGGATCGAGGAGCGGCCGGCTTCAATCCGAACGAGGAGCATGCTATCGTCGCACCCTCGATCCAGTCCGAGCTGACCGGCGACACAGCCGTGGCTCTGGGGCAAGATGCGGTTTTTGCGCTGCAGAACACATTAAACCAAACAGATCGGCAAAGTCTGGACACCTACACCTCAGACCCTTTTACACTGGTTCAATACTTGAATTTGGTCACCGGTAAGTGGGAAATGGGGATCTACCAAGTAAAGAAGGAAAAGCAGGGTGACAGTCCATTTCCGGCGCTCGATCCTGTCACTCACCAACCAACGGACGAACTGGGTGTGCCCGTAGCCCAACCTACTGAACCGTCTTACAAGTTTGACTACACCGTCTTTGCCGGGGATGTCCTAATACCACCTTACCCACTAAATCTGGTCGTCGGAAATGTCATCCTTCGAGATGAAAATGAGGGTGGAAATCTCGTCAAGGACAACAGCGTGAGCAGCGTGAGTCAGCGCACATTGTGGAGAGATAAAAACGGCAATGCTTGGGTCATCTCAGGGGAAGATCAGGAAACTGGTGCCGGCAAGTTTTTCTATCGCAATTGGTATCCCCTTGCGGATGACTTTTGGTTTTTTTCTGATGATGATGGCCTCAACGAAAAAAATGCGGGAACCCCGATCGCGTGGCTACCTGTAGGGGCCGGAGCGAACGGGCAGAGCAGCGACTATTTAGATGATGGTGTCGGTGAGAAACCAGAGCCCAAGGCTGTCCTTTACGAAAGTTACTGGAGGTCAGACTATCCGGTGCTGAAACGCGGTGAGACTCTGACTTACCAAGGTGGCGAATATAAGGCAGACAATCCCGAAGCCAAAGGGCTGCCAGCGGTTGTAGGTTGGGCTTCAGGAGAACTGATTTACGATTCGCTCACGCCATCAATGGTGATCAAAACTAGTGATCTAGAGCAATATTCAGCTCGCCTCACCCGGCCGCTCGACACCTACACTTATTCGCTCAGTAAGGAAGAGGTTCCGGAGGATCTGAGGTCAGGGATGTCTGATGTGCAAGTTGTCGGTTCCCGCTGGTATTACTCAAAACTACCTGGCTCACTTCAGAACCGTTTCTACTACGATCAACTAAGCGGTGTTCTCGTCTTCCGCGGTCAACTTAACGGCCTAGAAGGAGGCGATCCCGATCTCACCGAAACGCCGATCACCCCCTATGTTCTCGAGGCAAACGTGATGTCGCTCTCCGACTTTGAGAAACTCAAGAGCCTTCAAGAGGGTGACGAGGAATGGGAGGACGCTATCAAAGATCTCTATCGTCAGAGCCAGGATCCAAACGAGATTGGCTCTACCGTTCCCAATGAGAATCCAGTGGACTCCGATACACAGGAGCCTCAATTCTGGTCGGGACTGCAAACACCTGAAGATGGTGAGAACGAGGGAGCGGACGGAGAACAGTTCGAACCATTTGCTTTCTATACTGAAAAGAACATCACCCAACCTGTCAGGCAGGGCGAAGGAGATGTGATCGAACTTAAAAGTTTGGGTACGGGAGGTGCGCTGGTGCCGAACCCTGATCTACTCAATGAGCCTGCGGGAGAGAATCGTTACCTCACGCTCGTAGAAAACAATCACTCAATGGTCGATGGGGCAGTCGGCCTACACATCATAAGGATCGGCGACGAACGTTACCGTGGTTCCATACAAGTGATCACACCAACCAACGTCTTCGACGAAAAAATCCAACTGAACCACACGGGCGACTTCGGCGGGAACGTTGCGAACATGTATTACCAATGGTACGTGCGAGACGTGACGTCGCTGGATACGGTCAAGACGCCAGACGATCCTAGTTCAGCCGGAGACTGGCAGATCTACGATCAGGGGCGTGGCCTGCAATCGATCACTTTTGAAGGACGTCCAGACATCACGCTTTCGGACAAGTTTTTCTATGTCCGCTACGGGCAGTGGGAAGAGCTACGTGACGTAGACGTCAATAATATGGTGGGCGGGGAGGAGCCGATGCCGACCGATGATTATGATGTGGATGATGCCAGCTGGCGACTGGTGTCACCAGCTGCCCAATCTCCCAACTGGTCCCCCGGAACAAGCGGAGGCAACGTCCCCTACCAGTGGGCTGGAGCCTCCAACTCACCGCAATTACAAGCCGACGGAAGCCAGCGATTTTTACCTCAACTGGTCATGGGATGGGTCAAGCGCATCCTCGATGGAATCAATCCCTACGAGGCGAGATTTTCAGCCGACTGGTCCGGAGATAGCCCAGCGACTTACAGCAGTATGCTCCAAGAGTTTGGTCGCCCTTATAACGGGCCAGTGGCACTCAACGATGAGAAAAATCCGATCGAGGCTGTCGGCTTAATAGAACTTTATGAGACGGTCCTACAACGGGCCAAGGATCTCACCGATCAACCAGGTGCTGCGACCGATGGCACAAACTTGGCGCTATTGCTAGCAGCAACCCGACTGGCCGAATTCTATCAGATACTCGGCATGGAGGCCTATTCCGATGCCCAGAGCTCTTCAATCTCCATCGACCCAGCGACAAATCTGGTGCCTGACCTCGTTGATGCCAACCCATACGTGTTCGCCTTTCAGAACCAGGTTCCTACTCTTCTGTCCGAGGAGTTGGCGCTGTTGCGCGGGGTAGATTTCCTCAAGGCCTACCCGGTCTACAACCGGCTATTCTGGAATTACTTCAAAGGATTGGGTGAGGCTGCCTACAATTCAAATTACCAGATCTGGGACGTCACTGAGGATGGTCTCATTGATGAAAATGATGCAGCCGGACTGTATCCGATGGGACATGGCGATGCGTGGGGTCACCATGTGCATTCAACCAAAATGCACTATGAGCTTCTGAGGCGTCCTGGCTTCGATTGGCGTGCACGAGCCGAGCTGTATTCACTCCTCGGAAACGTGATACCTACCGACTACCTCGACGAGAAATCTTTTGCCCGCATTGCCGCCCAGAAGGCAACCGTCGGTTTGAACGTGGTCAAAGCGACTTATCGTGATGCGTATGTTGCGGACCCGCAGGGGCAATGGCAGGGCTACACGGACAGTGTGAATCCAGCCAGGGCGTGGGGGGTCTCTGAATGGTCTGGTCGGGTTGCTCATGGTGCCTGGTTCGACTGGCTTACGGGGAACGCGATCGTTCCGACCGAAGCATCCGCTCCCAATGATCCAGAGCAGCCAGCTGAGGGACTGGATCGCATCGATCGCGAGATGAATGTCGCAGATCTTTCCACTCTAGCAGCGCTCATGAACGAGATCCAACAGACGCTCGACGGTGTGAATCAGGGGGCCAACCCATTGGGGATGGATCAAGATGCAATCATGTTTGGAATGGATCCATTGCTACAAAACGGTTCACCACCTGGACGCCAGACTCACTTTGACCAAGTCTACAAACTAGCGACCTCTGCAGTTGGGAACGCACAGGCAGCGCTGTCTTTCCTAAACGAGTCCGGACAGCTTCTGAGGCGTCAAAAACAGGATAACTATTCGCTCCAACAGAAAGCGATCCTTCAGGATCTGGATTATCGGAACCGGCTGATCAACCTTTTTGGCACTCCCCATGATGGACAGATTGGTCCCGGCAAGCTGTATCCGGAAGGTTACACTGGTCCAGATCTACTAACCTACATGTATATGCCCGCGGTAGAAGTAGAACAGATTACTCCAAAGGCTTCCGAGGGTGATGGCACGCCCCTTGAGTTCATCACTATCCAGCACAACGCTACAAGCCTTAGCGGCGATGACCTAGTCGGTGTCACTTGGACGGATTGGGACGGGAATGACTCTGTGGGAGAGGCCGATCCTAACTCTTACCAGTATCGCTACTATCTTGAGGGTCGAAAAGCTCCGCATGTCGTTCTCGGCAATAAGCCTGAAAGCGACACGCTGGCTGCTCAGATCCCCATATCCCACACTGCAGGCTACGCCTTCAAGGCTCCGAGTGACTGGGGGGGACGACGATCAGCCGGCAAAATAGAATCTTCCCTGAATGCCATGTTACTCGCCGAAGCCCAAATGGAGTTGTCGCTGGAAGCCTACAACGAATACCTACTTGGACTGAGTATTCTCACAGAACAGGCGCAGGACAAGGTCAACACCCTTATCCCAAAAATTCAAGCTAATCGCTTAACTGAAGCGATTACCCTCCAACTATTGAGTGATGCTCAAATTGTTCTTCAGGGCATCAACAGCGCTGTCAAATCTACAGTTGGATTTATTTCGGTTCCGCTGGATACAATAAAAGAATCTCCTGGTGAAGGGGGGGCTATAACGACGGCCATTCAGGGCTCTATCAAATCGGCTACGACAGCTTCTGCAGAAGCTGTAGAAGCTGTCGTGAAAACCAGTACTAACGGTTATTTGATTGCAGATAGAGTCCTGGAGTTCACGAAACAGAATCTTAAGATCTTCACTAGTCAAATTGTAGCGGCGACCAACGATCAGAAGGAACTCATCGGCATCCTTGGTGCACTCAGCAACAAACTGGGCGAGGAGGAGAGAATACGGCTGGCCATTGGTGTCAAGATACAGGCGATGGCCATGGCAGTATCCAAGTTCAAGGTGCTTGAGTCAGAAGGGCTCCGCCTTCAGCAAGAACGTGAGGCCTTGAACAAAATGATCGCCGCGTCTGCTCAGAGAGGCCGCTACACTGACATGACAACGCGCCTCAGCCGTGATGAGCAATCGCGCAAATATCAGGAGGCCCTCAACAACGCACTGAATTACTCTTGGCTGGCGGCCAAGGTCTACGACTATGAAACCAGCCTGTCCGAAGGTCACCCCGCTGCTGCTACCAGTATACTCGGTGACATCGTCCGGACGAGACACCTGGGTAAGTGGGTTAATGGTACCCCTCAAATCGGTAACGGCGGGCTGGCGGAAATTTTGGCCAAATTAGCTGCTAACCACGCATCGTTGAAAGGCCAACTGGGGCTTAATAACCCACAGAACGAAACCGGGCGGCTATCGCTGCGGACGGAGATGCTGCGCATCAGTGGTGGCAGCGACACGGAATCAACCCGCCGCTGGCAGCAAGCGTTGGCTGCAACTAGGGTAGAGAATCTCAATGCACTACCCGAATTCCGTCGATTCTGCAGACCATTCTCCGGAGCCGACGAGGGACCACAGCCAGGTCTCGTGATCGAGTTTGAAACGATGATTGAACCAGGGCTCAACGTCTTTGGCAGACCTCTGGGCGGATCGGACCATTCCTACAGCGTGGCAAGCTTTGCCACCAAGATCAATTCACACGCGGTCTGGCTGGAGGGATACGATCATTCTAGCGATGGCAGTGTAGAGCTGTCGGCCACCCCGCGAACCTACCTCGTCCCGGTCGGGGAAGATATCCTTCAGACTTCCGACGGCACAAAACCGATAAAACGGCGCTGGAACCTCGTTAACCAGCGGATCCCTCAACCATATGCTATCAACCGGTCTGATTTCGATGACCTTTCGGTCATGCCGGTGACGCAGAGCCTCGATGGATCGTTTGTCGATCGCGTACGCTTCTCAGATTTCCTAGCTTTCCCGAGCATATCCGGAACGACCCCCGAGGTCGATAGCACATCATTTTCCTCAGGGCTTCTGGGTCGCTCTGTAGCAAATACCCGCTGGCTCCTGATCATTCCTGGCGCATCTCTCAAAGCCGATCCCCATGCGGGCCTCGACCGCTTCATCGATACCGTCACGGACATCCAGCTGCAGTTCGAGACATTCTCACACACTGGAATGTGATGATTGAAACCCGACCACGAAGAAGATCTGAAATGAATCACAATTACATTGTCCTAAATATGTTAATGAGAATAACGCTTCGACTTACTGCTGTTCGATACTTTCTCATAACATGTGTGACGGTCATCTTACTGCCCTCACCGGTAGCTGCCTTCGACGAGTTGCCACTCGTAGTTTATGGGAAGGTAGTCAACGTTGGCGAGGGTGGAACCTACCAGTTGTTCCGTGGTACCTTGCGTTTTGAAGTCATCAATACCGACGATCCCGGCCACGTGATCAATTTCGAGCACGAGCTGCGTATGGTGGGGAAGAGCGGCGAGTTTTCCTACCGCAAAAAAATTCCCCAACAAACTGCTCCAGCTGTCGATGAACTTTCGAGTAACTTGATCGTTGGTAGCAAGTCAATCAGGTACGTCCTGAAGTCAGCCTCGCTGGATGGCCATCCAGCTAGCCTGTTGGATCCTGGACAAGCGAGCGAGCTTGTTGCCAATTTTGCCAACCGTGGAGAAGAACTCCGGTTCGATTTCAAGGTAGACATCACGCTACCTGATTCTGATGGCGATGGCATGCCAGATTGGTGGGAGGAGCAGAATGGACTCGATGCAGCATCAGCCGCGGATGCTTCCTTGGATCCTGACTTGGATGGTTGGGACAACCTCCTTGAGTTTGCCCAGGCCACCGACCCCAACGAGGCCAATGGCTCCCCGATTGTGCAAGAGTCCAAGCTGGTAGTGATGGCAGGTGGGCGTGCAGGAATACACTTTTCCATTGTTGATGCCGATACATCTCCGGAAGATTTGCGATTGAATTTCGAAGAATCTACCGCTGGGCTAGATTGGTATTCTGGAGATGCCCCTCTAGACTCAGGACAGCCGTTTACCTACTCTGACATACTCGCCGGACGTATTTCAATCGAAGTCAGCTCAGATTTCCGTAACGCTTCGGTAGGACTGACAATCACTGATCTATCCGATCCGGTGCTCGAACCTGTCAATGTGAACTTGCAAATCGAAGGATTCTCACCCGCCGACGGATGGCTAGGAAAACCAGCCGTCTGGCTAGATGCGGAAAGAGCAGGTGTATCTGGACCGGTGAGTGAGTGGTCAGATTTGGCACTTTATCGGAGGGATGGTTACCAGCCCTATGCAGACTCGCAGCCGGAGAATGACAGAGGAGGGCGAATCAAGTTTTCGGGTAAGGACTATCTTTTCCTTGATGACGGAGATCTGTCGATGGAGCGATTTACACTTTTCATGGTCTACGAAAACGGTGCAGAGAACCGCTACGACCAGACGCTATTCAGCAGTCCCGACCTTCAATTGAGCCTTGGCGGCAGGGACTCTGGAGCGTACTCACGCTCGATCAGAGTAATCCAAAATGGACGCAGGGTTTACGGCCCCGTCGTAAGATCGGGCGTCGAGGGCGAGCGTCCTGACACGCCGTCTCAGCAATTGCTTCTCACCAGTGGTGCGGAAAGAACATCCTTGCGTGTTCAAGGGCAAGGTTTGTTTGTGTCGCATCAGACTACAGACAGCCCTCTGTCAACATTCATGAGTTTGGGAGCGGAGAGGGCTTTGAGTTCGGACCATGCCAACAAATTCTTTCAGGGAAACATGCGTGAATTCATTTTGTATGACAGAGTGCTAACCCCGGAAAATCGTGGGGCGCTCGAGGATTACCAACTAGCGCGCTGGCAAGACTTACGCATTTGGAACTATCGACATAACACTTTGCCTGTAATTGTCACCGGGTCGGATGACGTGCGTAACTCGATCGCAGGTGGCGCTGCAGACGATGAGTTGACCGGGGGGCATCATGCAGATATTTTGCGGGGTGGGGGTGGAGATAATCTCTTGATGGGACGCGGTGGATCTGACCGGTTTGTTTTCTCTAAAACCGCAAGTGATAATGTCATTTTAGACTTCTCGCCTGAAGAAGGTGATGTCATCGACCTGACCGAGATTTTTATGGGGCAGTCAGGCAATCCTTCCGACTTCGTCAGAATTGACACGGTCGTGGAGCGCGATGAAAACAATATCCCGAGTGTGAATACTGTCTTGGAATTGAACTATGAGGGTAGTGGAGAGACAATCGACCAAACAATCAGCGTCAAAGGCACTGCATTCGGAGGGAGTGATCTCGCCACGTTGATGGGCGAAGGAAACCTCGTGCTTGGGGGCCCACAATTTGAAACTGAAATCTTTCTTGCTGAAGCGCCGGCAACCATCGATGCGGATGGGAATCACTTGCGCCGGTTTTATGTGAACCGGTCCGGGAATGCTGACGCCGCCATCTCCGTGCCTCTGAGCTTCGCAGGTTCCGGCCTTTTGGATTACGATTACCATCCAAGCGGAATACTGGGCGACGGTGATGTGAAAACGATCTCTATGGGACGGGGACAGACCCAGGTCGCTGTCGACTTACTGCTCGACCACGCGATTCTTGGTTCCAGTCTGGATGTAGCTCTCACAACCCTACTAATCCCTGAGGTTAGTGATCCATCCGCGCAGTTGTCGATACCGCTTGGCGGGGAGAATACCCTCGTCATACAGACTATAAGGCATATCCGGGCTGGTGAAGTGTCTGCCGGATCCGCCCGGATCACCCTTAGAGGTGACGTTGGAAGCTCGCTTGAAGTCGGGTTGGACTACGCTGGATCTCTGGTCAACGGGGTGGATTATGATGAGCAACCAGCAACGTTGCGTTTCGCACCAGGCCAGAGTGTCGCCTATCTGGAATTCAATCTGAAACGCGACATTTCCGCCTCAGAGGCACCGCGCGACATCGATATCAGCATATCCATGGCCCCATCTAGCTTTAGTGTGAGAGAGCCCGGTGTGGCTCACGTAGTCTATCTAGGTTCTGGAGAAAATGGAACCGAGGCCAGTTTCGCTGATTGGAGCAGGGAGCGATTCCCCGGCCAGGAGCCGTCTTCAATTCGAGAACTTGATCCTGACGGCGATGGATTATCGAACCTGAGCGAGTATCTTGCCGGCAGCGATCCAGCGGTAAGAGACCCTAGACAAGAGGATAGGCTGAGCCTAGTCGGTGGGCCAGATCTCTTCGAATTAAAATGGAGATCGGCACAACCGCTCACGGATGTCGGCTTCTTCTTGCAGCAGAGCTCTAACCTAGTCGATTGGCAACATGTGCAAGTTCCACAGGGTGATCGCTCGTATTGGCTCCAGGAAGAGGGATATGTGCGTGTCTTCACCCACTCGGTCGGAGAAAAGGGAAAGTTCTTCCGAATCAAACCCGTAATCTTTCCCGATCCGTAGGCAATTGGTCAAACTCGCTAAATCTTAAATACTCCGGCTTCATGGCGAGAGTGTATCGTGATTGAAATATTGCCAACATTGGGTGGAGATGTTGTGGCAACGCTATGAAGCAAGCCGCGTCCAACCAACTCATGTAGTTCTTTTCGCCAAGCATTTGTTTCGCTGTTATGATTCGCCCTCGCGCCTGCCGATTACTACTCAGCCAACCTATGCACCATTTGAAGCGGATTACAGAACGAACGCTCTCTGCATTTCTTATATTAGGGGTGATCGCAAGTTGCTCGAAAGAGGAGCCGACGCCAGCCCCGGTTGCAGATAACGTTCTCGCCATCGTCGATGGTGAACCCGTTAAAACCGAAGTTTTCCAATATTGGTGGAAGCAAAAAAGCTCGCGTGTCACTGATGAAACCAGCCGACTCGATCTACTAGAAACATTGATTGAACGTGCTGCGCTTGCCAAGGCTGCCGTAGCCGCGGGAATTGACAAAAACCCGGAGGTGCAAATCCAGATCGAGAACCTACTCATCGCAGGACTAAAGGAAAAGCATGGCCGAACCCAGCAGGCCGAACTCAAAATTTCCGAGAGTGAGATAGAGGCCTTCTACAAACAGCATTTGGATAAACGTTTCACCACCCCAGCAAAGGTCCGTGTCGCAGTGCTCTGGTTCAATACGCGGGGGCAAGCTCCACTAGCAGATCGCTATCGGCCGCGCCTGGTTGCCATACGCGAGCAGCTTGTTAGCGCCGCTGCGGAAACGATTGACGACAAGAGTTTTGGTAAAATCGCAATCGACAACAGCGAACACCGCACGTCCCGATTCAAAGGTGGAGACCTTGGTTGGATAGAAGTTATACCGACTACAGACTCATGGAAGTCGGTGGTATTAAACTTGGCCAAAGGACTAAGGCTGCCGGGCGATTTGAGCGATGTATCAAGCTCCGATGAGGGGCTGTTTCTTGTACGCCTGATGGATCGTAGGGAAGAATCAGTTCGACCATTAGAAGATGTTCGAGCACTCATCGAGCAGGAGTGCCTGAGGGATTCGAAGCAGCGGTTGGCTGAAGAATTCACCAAAACAATTCTCGGTGGCAGCACAGTGGAAAGGTTTGAGGAGCGACTGCTAGAGATGGAGCTGTCCCACCCTGCTCAATAACACTGGTGAACATGACCGAACAAACAAAGATGAAACTATTGCTATGTTAGTGTTCTGGTATCCTGCCCTCCCCCATTACACAGACAACCTGCACGTTGGGCGAGACGCGTGTTTTGTCTCAATTCTTCTCTGGAGCAAAGCTTGAGCTTCAATCTACGAACTGGGTGCCACGGTGACGATGACCCTCGGCTGCTGGTGGAAATATTGGCGCGCTACCTCGCGGATGCCGTAGTGTCCGGAAACTCGAATCGCCCGTATTCATGCTGCATCGCGGTGGTAGTAGAGGAGCAGTCCAACGCCGAACCCAGCCCGCGCCTCCCCTGGGAGACTGGATTCGCAATCCAGTAGCAAAGCAAAGCAAAGCCAACCCGCCCGTCCTCAACCAGACCGCTGAACCCCAGCCCTAGCAATGCGGCGAATCTTACCCCGTAGACGAAAAGCAATTTCCTAGCATTAACCCAACCGAAGGCCCGCAGGCCGAGAGCGATCAATCGCGAGGGAAAAGTCCAATTCACAACCAGAACCTAAGGATTTCTCCAAGTCCAATCAACTTCAGAGAAGGTTCCACGCGCGGGCTTCCCGAGCCAAGAGACACCCTGACAGCACTCGAAGCTGTCTCCCAAAAACCTTTTTCTCTCACCTTTCTCCGTCTATAGGACAGCTCTCATCGTTCAATCCACATGAAGCCCGGAGAAAAAAGCCGATCCATCCATCGTTTGTTGACCACAGAGCTGGCCTGCGCAGCAGCCCTGCTCGCCATCTGCTTTCAAGGCTCCTCTTGTTCCAGCCCGGAGGTGCAGCGCCTCTCACGCCCAATCACTGACTCGGCTCTGCTGCGGACGCTCATGGACCCAACCGAGCTGGCCGAGGAAACAGCCACCACGCTGCGAGAGGAGCGGCTCCTCAAGGTCTATCGCCGGGATCCGTTCGAGGCCCAACGCACGCTGGCCCAACGCTACGTGGCTCAGCCCACCGAGCCTCGCCGCCAGGCCTTGGCCGAGATCTCCTCGGGACACGGGGATCGTCTGGCCGAGACGGACCAGATCGAAGCCATCGGCCATTACCTCGATGCCGCCGCGCTCACCCATACGGCCGCTCTGGAGGACGCGACTGCGGTTGAGGCGACTCCGGACAGCGCCCTTTACGACTACGCCGTCTCGCGCGTCACCATGCTGGCCTATGAGAGTCAGATCGATCTCAGTCAAGCCTTTCGGACCTCCGGCAACCTCAATTCATACGTGGTTCGGCTCGCTCAGGGCGATCATTTGGTGTCGCCGCGCCAGTTCAACGACATGGCACCGGCCGACTTTCTTGAGTTCAAGGGGATTGAGCTCAAACGGGTGATCCAAGAGGGCTTCGGAGCCGCCTTGGTGGGCCATATCAAGCACTCCCCTGAGTGGGAGCAACGCGATCCCTTCATGAGTCCATCGGGTTTCGGTATCCCCGTGAACGGCTCTCTACGCTTCAACGGCCCGGACGTGACCTTGGTGCTTCAGAACCTCACCAAGGACCACCTGGCAAACATTGGCGATAAGAGCGTTCCCCTCAAGGGCGACTACACGGCCCCTCTCGTCTTCCGCTACTACGAAGAGCGCGATGCCGAGCCTAACAAAATCATGGCGGCACTACGCCCGTCAGAATACAGCTCGACGATTGGCATGCATTCCCTCGAACCCTTTGATCCCGACAAGACACCACTGATACTTGTCCACGGTCTGCTCTCGACCGCAGAAGGTTGGCTGCCCTTTCTCAATCGGCTTCGCCAGGATCCCGTGGTCCGCGAGCACTACCAGATCGTGCTCTTCAACTATCCCACGGGCACGCCCATCGCTGAAAACTCGGCACACTTGCGTTCTTGGCTGACCAAGTTCAGCCAAACCTATGATCCGAAGGGGCGTATTCCCAAAATGCGCAACATGGTGATCCTCGGTCACAGCATGGGGGGCCTCTTGTCCAACATGCAGATTCGAGATTCAGGAAACGCCCTGCTGGAACTCGTGTTCAAAGACCCCATCGATCAAGTCAATATCGATCCGGCAGTTCGGGAAAAGCTGGCTGACATTGGTGTCTTCAAAGCCAATCCTGACATCGATCGAGCCATCTTCATGGCGGCTCCGCATCGAGGCAGCGAAATGGCTTCCAACGTGGTTGGCCATATCGGTGCCTGGCTCATCCGACTCCCTTTCGATTTGGTAGATTCCGTATTCGGCAACCTGGAACTCATCGATCAACTCACCGATGTCGGCCAACAAATGAGCAAGAGACCGAGGAACAGTGTCACCTCTTTGCGCACCGACAATCCTATCCTGCCGACGTTACTAACATTGCCCGTGGCCGAGAAAATCGAGATCCACTCGATCATTGCTCAAACCAAACGAGACGTCCCCGTCCCCGATGGTACCGACGGCGTGGTCCGCTACTGGAGCTCCCACCTTGACGCAGCAGTCTCTGAAAAGATCATTTACAAAGAAAACCACCGCTCCATGGTCGAGGCCGATGAGAGCCTCATCGAGGTCTGGAGGATCCTCTACCAGCACATCAACTTCCCGTGGAACCGAGCGAGTGTGACGACCGTTGGAAGCAGACCTCCCGCCAAAAAGGCTTCCTAACTTACCACGCAGCCATGAATCGCCGTTCCATAGCCCCGCTCCTCCTCACTCTGATCGGGTCCGTTTTCATGTCATCTTCGCTCCCTGCCGAAAACGAAGACCTCAAGCCTTACCCCGAAGCTGAAGAAGGCTATGAGCGTTATGTGTTTCGCTTGCCCAAGCTAGAAAATGAAGAAGGCCTTCGCTTGAATCTCATTGTCGGGAAGACGTTACAACTCGACACCATCAATCGCTACTTTTTCTCGGGCAAAGGCGAAAGGAATTCTATTCCCGGCTGGGGTTACTCCTACTACCACGTAAAGGAAGTTGGGCCCATGGCTGGCACGCGGGCGGCCGCTCCGCCCGACGCACCCAAGGTGGAAAGATTTGTCAGCCTCTCCCAGGACTGGTGGGTGCGCTACAACAGCAAGTTACCGGTGGTCGTCATCGTGCCCAAGGGGTTCGAAGTCCGCTACCAGGTTTGGAAACCCGAAGAGACCAAGAAGGCTTCGGTCGAGTAGGAGGGGCGTGATCGGGGCTCGCGAAAACTCGGTCTTCAACTCAATCGCTCATCAGACGCTAACAAACCGTCGCGGATGCGCAGGATGCGGCGCGAATGGCGGGCTACTTCCTCTTCGTGAATCACCACCACCATGGTGTTGCCACCGCGCCAGAGTTCGTTTAACCCCTCCAATCCCTAACAAGGCGGCGAATCTGACCCCATAGACGAAAAGCAATTTCCTAGCAGCCCACCTCCCGGGCGCACCCGGGGAAGGAAATATATGAAAATCAACGACTTACAGCAAGGGTCGCTGATCCAGTTTCATAAGAGTTTGATAGTGTTTACTCGGCTGTGCTGATGAGAACGAAACGATAGTAGCGGTTCGTGACAGTGGATGGATGACTTACCGTCTTCGGCGGACCGTTGTCAGTCCACTGCAGGCGGTTTGCGTTAGCAACCACGGTAGGCTCTACGCGCGTCCAGTTTACCATGTCTTCAGAATACTCGATAGCGTAGGTCGCGCCCGGAGTGGAAGCGATCGCGATGAGCATGTCACCATTCGCCAGCCTCTCCGTCCGTAAGACTTGAAAACCACCGTCGTCAGCTGGTGGAGTCCCCTCCTCGACAAAGATATTGGCCACTCCCTGGCTCGAGTTGGTTCCGTCGGACACGAGATAGGTGAAGCTATCATCACCATGATAATCTGGGTTTGGAGTATAGGTGAAGCTCCCGTCCTCATTGAGAACCGAGGTTCCGTTGTCGACGTCATCGGCCACTGAAACACTCGTCAGATTGGCAACTCCGTCGCCGTCGTCAGCATCAGTATCATTGATGAGCACACCCCCGGTAGAGGCCACGTTGAGCACCTGATCCTCTATCACATTGTAGATACCGTCCTCATTGCCAACTGGCGAGAAGTCATCGTTTTCGATAGTCGCGTTCGCAGCCAGAGTGGCGGCATCACCGCTAAAGGTGACGGCGCGACCTGAAGCATCGAGCGCAGAAAGAGTTCCCACGATACTTTCATCTACTTCCGCAAGATTCTCAGGAGTCACCGGAACGGTGAACTGAACTCCTTCAGTCGTAACCGCAGTCGCAGTCGTGCTCGTTTCAGTGTAGTCCTCTGCGGCAACCGCAGTTCCATCAGAAGTGGCAAAGTTTACCAGCACAGGCACATCAACCTCAGCTGAAAGCGTCGCAGTATAAGTGACGCTCACCACCCCATCATCGCCTTCTACGACAGATCCACCCGTCAGCAAGATACTCGCCTCATCGTTATTGGTAATCGTTCCCTCACCTTGCCCGTCCCCGATTGCGATCTGCTTGCCGTTGGCTTGCACATTGCTGAGATTGACAAAGAAGCTCTCATCAAGTTCGACAAGTTCATCACCTGTCACCTTCACTGTGAAGGTGCGACTCTCGTCAAGGTTTCCGAGTAAGATCAGGGTTCCCGAAGTCGCCGTGATATCTTCCGCCGTCGCTGTCCCGAAAGCTGTGCTGTAGTCGACCGAGAAAACCTGATCGAGCGCAGCATCGGAAGATACCGTAAAGATAAAGTCAGTCTCTCCATCGTCTCCTTCTGCTACAGCTACATCACTGATGGAAATAGCACCGGCATCATCGTTGGTAATGAATCCAGTTCCCTGACCACCTGAAGCAAAGGTAATATCTCGGCCACCGGCGCCGAGCACCTCGATCAGGTTAAGGAAGAAGGTCTCGTCAACTTCCACGAGCTCGTCACCTGTAACAGCCACGGTAACTGTTTGCATTTCACTAACCGTTCCAGCAAAGGTGATCTCACCGGAGTTCAGCGTGAAATCTCCACTGTCGGTAGTATCCGTGCCAGTAGCGTAAGTAACGTTAAAGCCGATATCGACTGGCGTATCCAGAGTCACTTCGAAGACGAAATTCGTAGCGTCACTGTCTCCCTCTGGAAGAGTCACATCATTAACGCTGAGAACTGCCGAGTCATCATTGAGAATGGTGCCATCGATACTCAGAGTGCTTTCTTTACCTTGGAAAATCACATCGCGACCTTCAGCGGACAGTACGGAGAGAACCCCTCCCACCGTCTCGTCTAGCTCGACAACTGGATCTGCAACAACCGGCACATTGACCGTCCCCCATCAGCAGTCACCACCAAAGTGTCTATGGTCGTCGTGTAGTCTGATCCAGGTGTGGCCGATCCATCCTGAGTGCCAAAGAACACTTCAACAGGAACATCAACCTCGCCTACCAACGTTGCGGTGTAGACTAGATTTGCTGGCCCGTTTTGATCTTCGAAGGCATCAGAGACCGCCAATTCTACGATCGTCTGATCATTGTTCTGGATCGTCGCACGCGCTTCGCCATCCGCGATTGAGACCGATAGATTCCCAGTGCTCAGATTAGAAAGGTTCACCAGGAAGGTTTCATCAAGTTCGACAATCTCCTCGCCAGTAACAAGCACCGTTATCTGCCGAACTTCATTCGCAGTTCCTGCAAAGTTCAGGGTTTCAGTTTCGAGAGCTAAATCTGCACCGTTGGTGGTCTCATGGGAAACTCCGTAGTCCATAGTAAATGGCTGATCGACCGCAGCATTGAGAGTGACATCAAAGACAAAGTTCGTTGTGCCGGAATCCGTTTTTACGAGAGATAGATCAGCAATGCTAATCTGTGCAGTATCATCATTAACAATCAATCCCGCCACGGCCATCTCGGCAGTCATGCTAGAGAAGTCTACCGAGCGCCCTTGGCTGTTGAGCGAATGGATTACACATCCAAATGTCTCATCGGCTTCCACCTGAAGATCAGGTATTACGGGGACTGTAAAGTTGGTGCCTGTTCCGAGAATTTCCTGATCCGCCAGAGCAAGTGCCGTGTAGTCAACTGTTACGCTCGCAGTACCCTGTGTGGTTCGGAAAGAAGCGGTAACCGGAACGTCAACTTCCCCTTCCTGCGTGGCGACAAAAACCATCTCTGTTGTTCCTTCATTGCCCTCAACCACGGAGGCTTCTACTAAATTCACCGTTGCTGAATCATCGTTCGTGATCGTTCCATTGGTGCTCAGTGTTTCTTCCGTGTTGGAGAACTCCACCGCACGGCCTTCGGCTTCAATTCCGGATAATGTCGCAAGGATGGTTTCATCAAGTTCGACCAATTCCTCAGCAAGAATGGCAACCGTGAATGTCGTTTCATTCGGAAGCAAGGTGACGTCATCCATCACCAACGCCTTCTCTACAGCAGCTTTGAGGCGTGAGAGAGGGTGTTTTCTAACAAGCGTAGTATGCTGATGTAATCTTTGGTCCCGGCACTTTGGTGGTCGGCTTCCAAACGCTTGCGAAGCACCTGTAGACATTGGGGCAACTGCCAACCTTTCAAGGGACGGGCGAAGTCCAGGGCTTCTGGTTTGCGCTCGAGCAGAGCAAGGTAATGCACAGGATCGAAACAAACCTGTTTCTTGTTTCAGATCCGGCGATGTTCGGCCACCAAGCTGTCTTTATGATAGATGCGGATCGCATCGCAGTCTCCTTTGATGACCACTTCTCGGTAGGCCTAGCGTACCGGCACAGAGTAATCATTGCGATCAAAGCGCACCAAGGAAAGCTTGGTAGCCCGTGTAGCTGCCACCCGGCAGGTTTCAAATGGGACAGAAGGCAACGGGAGCATGAGAGCGACTAGCGACTTCTTCGGCTAACAAATATTCCTTACGTTGGCACTGACCGCGCAATTGACGCTTGAGGTCCTCTCGACAAGACGCTTCCAGCCTGGCATTGAGTTCATCCAGCGTCCGCACCTGAGGCACTGCTACGAGGAAGTTGGCACGGCTGTAGCGGACAATGCCTTCAACCACGCCCTTCTCATTGCCCCTGGCTGGACGGCAGAAGTGTTCCTCAAAGAGATAGTGGCTTTGTAGCTGAAGAAAGCCGTCCGTGAGTTTACGTTGACGTCCTCCTAACATCTGTGCTACCGCCACTCTGGTGTTATCATAGCTGATACGTTTGGGCACCGCTCCAAAGAAACGAAAGGCGCGCACATGGCCCTCCCAGAAGCTCTCCGTGCATTCCCTCTCGAAAACCTGGACGTGAAAGGCGTCACTGTGAGGCAGACTCATGACGAAGAAGGGACACTTCGTTAAGGATCCATTGAGGTTGACAAGCGCATGGCCGAAATCCACCTGCGCCTCACCGGGCGGATGACTCAGGGGCACAAAGACCTCGCGTTTAGTGGCCTTAAGTTCGGCTACCGCCTCCTTCACCCCGGTATAGCCACCTTCGTAGCCCCGCTCGTCCCGGAGTCGCTCGAAGAGTCGCTTGGCCGTATGGTGTTGCTTACGGTGCACTTCGCGATCACCATCGAGAATCTGAGCGATCCAATCGAGGTGAGAATCGATCTTGCGCGAAGGCTTCACCACCCGCTGATAGCCAGGCGGCTTAGAATGGCTGAGTTCCATGTTCATGTACACGCATCCTTTCTGATGGGTGTACCGGTTTTAGTCTGCCTCGTTCTCCGTACCGGTTTTCACCCGGCGTTTACACTTGAAAAGGCCCGTCGTTTTGTGCGGCTGCGGGTCACTGAGGTTAGCAGTGAGGCGTCTGGCCTTTGAATGCGTAATTTGGCCCGGAATCTGAAAGCCTCATGGATTCCAAGATCACGGGCACGGGTCCACGCTGAATGCCACCGGCGGGCGAACTCAGAACATTCTCGATCACTTGTTTGTCCAGGACGATGGTAAGACTGGCTCTTGGCCCCGAAGGGCGACTTGACGTTTTGAAAAGGTTCTTGCGCACTAAATCATCTCCCGTGAAGGCTCCCGAGCATTGAGGGCTGATGAATAGGGCAAATGGGCTATTTTTCCACTCAGAAGCTACTAGATCCCGAGTTTTTCAAAACCGCAGGAGCCGAGGCTACTGAAGCGAGTGAGCGCCTAGCCTAGCTAGATGGGATATTGGAGAAGTACTTCTCTGGGTGGGAGGTGCTGAGCGAAGAAATCGAGGCGCTAGAGGTGGGGTAAGCCCCAATCCTCTCGGCTTTGAATTCCAAGGATTATTGAGATTTTAGGTGTTTTATGATAAATAATTTGAAATATAATAAACACCACAATATATTTCATGGACTTTCCCCTAAGAAGAAATGTATGGATTAGTGAATCAAGGAATCAGAGAGATGGTAATCAAGCAGTGCGGCGATGCCGCCTGGGATGAACTAAGAGCAAAGGTCGGCTTGGAGAGAGACGATTTTTCAGCCATGGATACCTACCCTGATGCTCTCACCTATGATCTGGTAGGGGCTGCCTCAGAAAAGCTGGGCCTCTCACCAGAGGAGATACTTAAGGCTTTTGGTAAACATTGGATCACATACACGGCCAAGTCAGGCTATGGCGACATGATGGATACCTGGGGTGATAATTTGGTCGAGTTTTTAGAAAATCTAAATTCGCTTCATACTTCTCTCAGCATCGCCATGCCTGACCTAAAACCTCCAGCCTTCGAGATAGAGCATGTGGACACTGACAATCGTACGCTCACATTGAATTACTACTCAGAGCGCGAAGGTCTGACTCCAATGGTGATAGGAATGCTCGAAGGATTGGGAGATCGGTTCGAGACGCCTGTAGAAGCACAAATAACCAGAACCAAGACATCCCCCAGCGATTGCGATCAGTTTGCTGTATCTTGGCGGGAGAAAGAGTAGTTCACGATGACCCTCTCAAAAAAGCAGTGTGAGTCGCTCTTTCCTTTCCACCTTGAGATTGGTTTTGATGGACTCATCATAAGGGCCGGATCCAAGTTGCAAAAATTGTTGTCCATTGAAACTGGAGACTCAATCCTAGGTTTGTTTCGCATTGTAGCACCGCGCTTCGTTAGTGATTGGTTGCCGAATAAGATTGAACATCGGTTATTAGTCCTCGAGCACATCGAAAAAGGGCTGAAACTGAAAGGAGAACTATTGGTCCAAGCACCCTCTTCTAATAGTCCAGGGGTATGCTACTTTCTTTGTCATCCTGTTGTCAGATCATCGCGAGAGCTTAAGGCGCTTGGGCTGAGGTTTATGGATTTCCCCAAGGTGTTTGATATCGCCGAGTATTTTCTGATGATAAATGCTCACGAGCAGACTGCCGCCGAAGCTAGGCGATATGCTGATGAGTTGGAGAAAAAGAACTTATCTCTAGGTCATCGGGACCGCCTACTCAACAGCTTGCTAGCCAACCTCCCAGAGGGTGGCGCAGTGTTACTGCGGGGAGGCGAGACTGTATTGGTAGCTAATGGTAGCGATCTACCTAGCGAGAATAGTCAGATATTTTCCGAGAAAGGCGTGCCTCTTGAGGATGTGTTTGGCTCTCGATCGACTGAGATCCGTGAAATCATCCAGCAGGCAAGGAAATCTCATGGTGGAGGCCGCTACGATCATGGGGATTGTATCTATCGCTATGCTATTTCTGATTTACCACATGAAGATTCAGAAGACTCATATTCGATCCTGATTTTTCAGAATATTACCGAAGACCTGAAGCACCTGAACCAGGCGGAGCGATTGCAGCGTCTTGACTCGGTGGGTCACCTAGCTGGTGGTATAGCACACGACTTTAATAATTATTTGGCAAGTATTTTGGGTAATATCTCTGCTGCATCGGAGAGTCCTGATTTGATTTCCGAAGCATTAAAGGATGCTGAGTCTGCATGTGTCGCTGCTAGGCGACTGACTCGTCAGTTGTTGACCTTTTCAAAAGGCGGTGCTCCTGTGATGAGGGTTGAGCCAGTTGAGCAAATGGTTTATGACTCGGTTAAGTTTTCTCTAAGCGGGTCTGATATTGTGTGGCGTGTTAATCCTGAGCCCGATCTGTGGGCAGCGAATTATGATGAAGGGCAGATAAGTCAGATTATAAATAATTTATGCGTTAATGCTAGTCAGGCGCTGAGAGGGGTTGGGGCTATCGATATCAATATCACGAATCAATCGATAGATAACGATACTTTCCTAGATCCGGGGCCCTATTTGAAGATAGACATTAGAGACGATGGGCCTGGGATAGCACCAGAAGTCTTGGAAAGGATATGGGACCCTTACTTTACCACCAAATCAGAAGGGTCAGGGCTAGGGCTCGCTACATGCCACTCAATTGCTGAAAGGCACGGTGGGAGAATGGCTGTGAAAAGTACGGTAGGAGAAGGAACCCTCTTTTCGCTTTGGTTGCCTGCGGTCTTTCAGGTGGATACTCATCGTTCTGCTCCGACGGATACGGTAGCAAAAGAGGTCTCTGAGAATCGAATTTTATTAATGGATGATCAGGCCCCGATCCGGATTGTAGCAGATCGATTGCTACGCAACATGAAGCAGAGGATTGTGGCAGTGGAGGACGGTATCCAAGCTATTGGGCACTATCAAGATGCAATGGCAGAGGATGACCCTTTTGACCTAGTGATTCTCGATCTGACCATCCCCGGTGGATTGGGTGGCGTTGCGACTCTGGAGCGTATTATGCAGATAAATCCTGAAGTTTATGCGGTAGTTTGCTCAGGGTACGTGGACGATGATGGCCTATCACGTTATCGTGATGACGGTTTCACAACGCTTCTTAGTAAACCTTTTACCGCAGAGGATATAAAGGCAATGCTACAGGAACATGCGACGGCGGTTGCGTGATATGACTAGGAGAGTGTCCACATTAAATTACTGCTAGGAAATTGCTTTTCGTCCATGGGGTCAGATTCGCCGCATTGCTAGGGATTGGAGGGGGTTCAATGAAGTCTACCGCAGCACTCCCCCTCCCCACCTTGCCCCTGATCAAGGGAGGCGTGTGATTGATCCGCCCTGGGCGTCGTCCGGTTCGAAGGAAGCGCTCTGGTACCACGT
>Ga0213868_10000910_pt1 | contig 28873 bp, 26 predicted proteins | sample PICome_9_FD_160087 | JGI IMG/M metagenome (GOLD analysis project Ga0213868, IMG submission 160087) | Coastal seawater microbial communities near Pivers Island, North Carolina, United States - PICO127 | ecosystem: Environmental > Aquatic > Marine > Coastal | place: USA: North Carolina... | reverse complement strand
TAAGATTATCCGCTACATACATATATTTAATATCTTTCATTATACTACTTGGTCTGCTAGGTAAATAATAATATTTTTTTTTATATTGAATTAATCCAGCCATAACTTGTCCATTATGATTCAATAATTGTCTTTTTATAATATATTTATCATTTGGTTTAATTACTTTTTCATTTAATTTGTCTAATAAATCTTTTATTTCACGTAATGTAATATTTAATTTATAATCGTCTGTTTTACGTGAAGGTTTACATTTTTCTAAATTTATATTATTCAATAATACATTTAATTGTTTTATAGGCTCTTGAGTTTTGTCAAATAAATAAGTAATAACCTCTTTTTTATCCTCTTTTTTATATTTTATAATAGGCTCATAAATGTATTTATCAGCATTATTAAGTTTATATCTATATAGAATAAAACTTTTATTGTTATTTTCAAATTCATAATTTGAAAAATCTGATTGTGGACATAATATTTCTAGTTTCTGAGTATTATCATCATTTATATCATTCAATATTATCATATTAATTTGTTCGGTAGTTGAATCTTTAAATAAAATACCTGAAGTAATGATATCCCATAAATAAATATAATCCATATATTTGTATAATTGTACATGGAAATTTTCTAGCCCATTTATAATACGCATTAATCCAGCTAGATTATTGTCCTTCATTTTTTTGTATAAATTATATTTTGAATATTTTGTTTCAATATTTTTATCATTTAATGGTTTATATGTTTTTCTATTTCGGTCTAATACACCGTTTTTATTGTAAAAAATAGATGGAAGTTTTCCGTTATGAAATTGTAATATAGTATCTAAATTTACTTTGTCGATTATAACTCTTAATAAATCTTTATATTCATCATAACCAAATAATTTTGATATAGCAATTAAAAACGAATTATCTGTTTTGTTATAGGTTCCTTGTCTCAATAAACATTCTGATTTAAGTTGTCTATTCACAAAACAATCTATTGAATTATAATTTAAAAATGCGGATAAGGTTACGGTTAAATATCCAAGCCTATCTAGATCTAATGGAATTTTGGTTCCGTCTTGTATATGAGTTTTTTTAGTTTGTTTTCCAGAAAAATCTTCTCCCATAGCCTCTTTTATTCTTTCGTTTATTTGTTTATTCTTTTCATTATAACAACAAGGCATAAATCTTGATTTTGGGTGCTTATCTTTATCTAAAAATCCAATTAATTGTCTTTTTATATATTTTGGGTCTGTTTTTAATTTATCACTAAATACTTGGAATATATATTTATCTTTTGGTATTGGGGATTTATCATTGAATTTAGTTTCGGTAAATACGTGTTTTTCTAATTTTTGTTCTTTTATTTCCTGTTCTGTAATTGGAACATCTCGTTCAAAATCCCAATACAATGGACACATATAATAGTTATTTTCATATTCTATTATTGAATCACCCTTGTAAGAATCTGGCGCTATTTCATCTATTCTTTTCTTTTCGTCTTTAGATAATACAATTGGTTGCTTTCTATATTGCCAATCACAAGTTGTAGAATATCCTTTTACAAAAAGATCTTTATTTGTCCTTTTTAACTTAGTTAAAAATGGTACTCTATTTTTGAAATTAGACAATAACTCTTTTGTGTCTATACCTGCATTACGGTTCGAATTTGAATTATAGGATGATTTGTTATTTGTGTTAGGTTTAAATTTATCTTCGTAACTTTTTATAGATGAATCGTCATTAGATGTATCGTCGTTAGATGAATCGTCATTAGATGTATCGTCGTTAGATGAATCGTCATTAGATGTATCGTCGTTAGATAAATCTTCTTCAGTTTCTTCATATTTTTTAATTAATTTTGTAGGTGGTTTGATTTCTGTTTCTATTTCAAATTCATCAATAGATGGGTTAGATTCTGTAGGTGACTTAGGTTTTTCTGACGAACCCTTTGATTTAGACTGAACAAGGTTATTCGTTGGTGAACTATTAGACGAATTGGTAGACAAATCATTTGATTTAGGCTGAACAAGGTTATTCGTTGGTGAACTATTAGACGAATTGGTAGACAAATCATTTGATTTAGGCTGAACAAGGTTATTCGTTGGTGAACTATTAGATGAACCATTTGATTTAGACCGAACAAGGTTATTCGTTGGTGAACTATTAGACGAACCATTTGACGAAGAATTATTCATGACTAAGGGTGTTATTTCATTCAGACTATATATTGGTGAATTGAAGTTATCTATTTTAGAATTATCTGAATTTTTATTTAATATACTCGTATTAGGTTTGTTCATTGTAACTTCTTTTACATCTTTTACAATATCTTTCAGATTATTTATTTCTACTAATCCGTCTTTTGTTTTACCTTGTAAAATATGAATTAAATTTGATAAATATAACTTTATAATTTTAATATATTTATAATTATTTATATTAGTGACTTTAATGTTATAATTATTATTAGATACACGACTTATAGTAATATCTATTCCAGGACTAACTAAATTTCTTTTATTCCTTCGTTCATTTTCTTTCATATCTGTCATTTCATATACTTCATTTATTTTATGTAAAACCATTTTCTCGGTAAGAGAATTAAACTGGGTTGTTATATTTTTTATAATATAGATTACATCATAATTCTCTCTTAATAAATGTATAATACGACTTCTTATATTATCAGATTCTATATAATTAGACACTTTCAAAAATTTTAAATTAATCTTATTATCATCTCCTTCATAATTAAAAATATTGTTAAAATAATTTTTAATATTTGTTATTTTAAATGGTTCTTTTGTTATTAAGTTGTATTCATAATTCATTTTAATAATTTCAATATTTTCATTTGAAAATCTAGAAAAATAATTAAATATTGAATTACCTAGATCAAAATTTTTTATAATAGTATGAATAATCGTTTTAGTTCTTAAATGGACCCATTGCTCAAGCTCTCCTATATCATGGATTGTATTGTTTTTGATATTAATTATAATTTGTCCATCTCTATTTAATTCTAACGTTACATCAATATCCCTATCTGTAAAATATATATGAATGGTTTGTTTTTTTAAATTAGAATCTGAAATTGTATTAATTTGTTTTTTACTTAAATAAGGCGTAAGCATATTATTTTTAGAATAATCGTTTGTATATAGTCTCAACAATATATCTTGTTCTTTATTTAAATTTAGTTGTATAATAGGATTAAATTTATTGCTATTCATAACTTTAAATAATAATTCAATAGGTATATATACTTCTTCATTTGGATATATTATAAAAGATAATGTATCTATTTCTTCTTTACTATTAAATGTGTCTGACTTATCAAATATATTTTGTTTATTTATATAATCTATTTGTTCGCTATAATCCGGATTATATATTTTGGTCAAATCAAAATTACGCTCATTGTAAATATATGGAAAATATATTTTGCTATAATCTTTTATAGATTGACTAGAATGTTTATTTAAATCACTCGCCAATACTAAATAAATTTTATTTTCCTTAATATTATTATAATCTAACAATAGTAATCTAGATTGGGTATCCGATACAGTAGAATATTTTTTATGATTTAAGAAAGGGTTTACCGAATATATTTTTTCTTTTATATTTATTCCGATTGGTTGTAACATAGATTCAATATCGGGTAATTTCATAGATATTAATTCGTCCATAGTAAATGTTTCTTGGTCTTCTATTTTTATAGGAATATTATAGTTTTTTGAAAATATTTTTAAAGATTCTCTAGTAATTACATAATTAGAGTTTAAATATTTTTTAATTTCTTCATAGGATTTAATATTTATTTGTTTTTCATAAAATAAATAATATTCATGTAAATTTTTAACCTCTATTTCAGTGGATATTTTATATTTTAAATATTCTATACTATCATCATTGTATATAGGTATTGTACTAATAGGAGTTTCTTTTCTTTTTTTACTATTATAATTGAGTAAAATAATCGTATATTTATTTTCAGTAGACAATTCTTTTTCCGAAATACCTTTATCTTTTTCTTCTAATTTATCGACAAATATTATTTTCAAAAAATCATTATAGGTTATGTCTGTATATTTTTCTTTGAGCATTATTTTTTTAATGAGTGATTTATTTAATTTACCATTCTCTATAAAGGTTATTTCTTCTAAACTATCGAAGTTGTAATCTTTTGGGTCTATATTCAAATAAAAATCTAAAGATTTTTTGAGTATTTTTTTGTCTCCACTTTTAAATTCTGACATAATTTCAGCATAAACTTGTTTTTTATCATATGTTTTGTCATATGTTTTTTTATGAACGGCATCTATAATCATACGTTTATTTGAATTATCATTTTGTTCAATTTGTAATATATAATTATCCATATATAAATAAATAGTATAATATTTATATATGACTTTGTTAAATATAATAGTAGCGTGTGACGAACAATTTGGTATAGGTAAAAATAATACAATACCTTGGTATAATAAAGAAGATTTAAAACATTTTTATAATTACACAAAAGGAAGTTGTGTAATAATGGGCCGAAAAACATGGGATAGTATTCCTAATAAACCTCTAAAAGAACGAGAAAATATTGTTTTATCCAGAAGTCTAATAAGTGATAAATGTAAAGTATTCAGAGATATAGATGAAATTATGGATTATATTAAAAAATATAATACTGTATGGATTATTGGTGGGAGTGAAATATATAATTTATTTTTGAATCGTAAAATAGATTATATATATATAACTATTCAAAATGGAGTATATAATTGTGATACATTTTTTCCAAATATATTAGATTACGAAGAAATAGAGACAAAGTCCTTAAATGAATATTCTACATTACATATTTATAAATCAAAATAAGGATTATCTTTTATAGGCATACTACAATATTCCTTTGGATTTTTCGAATAATCTTCTAATGTATATACATTACATTCACTTGCTTCTTTTATTAAAAACTTAAAATTAATCCAAAAGTCTTCCTTATGTCCAATTGATTTTGTAGCTATATGGCTCATTTCGTGTAAGGCTACAAACATTAGTGTATTTTCGTCAATTAAATTATCGTCTTTATTTTTTTCTTTATTCAAACAAAAAGCAATTTTTCTACCTTTATTTTCGCTATATGCTGTATATTCGCTATTTGGTAATATTTCAACAATTTTTTTTGGATTAAACCTAGATACTAATCTATCTACTACTTCATTATCTTTGTATTTATTTTTTAAATAATCAACAAGTTTATTCATTTTTATCGCGGTTTTTGCTAATAAGTCGCTCGCTTTATTCATATTTTTTCTTTCACGAACACAATATTTTTCTCCATCTAATGTAGATACTACACATGTTAAATGAAAAAAATCGGATTCTGAATACATTTTATAGGCTATCCCTATAACAAAAATAATAATAATATATCCTAATATATCATCTTTCATATACATTATTATATTATTATTTAATCGCATCCATCTATTTCCAATGACCGACGATGATTATCTGCCTCAATAGTAGTATTATTCCAAGGACCGATATTTGTTTTAGGAATAATAGGTTCAGATCTTAATTGTAGGTTCGGATTTCTTAAAGAACTTCCAACGGTATTAATCCCGTAATTTGCTCCAGCATTTAATAAATTAATATTTTTTAAATCTGGTGTAACTGGATTCATCGAACTCCATTCGTTATTTGTATTCTTTGGTAGTAAATCAGATGGAGTAGTTGTGGATTGATTATTACAAGTTGAAACTGTATTTACTTTTGTTCCTAAATCATTTACTGGCATATAATTATCATTTACAGATTCATCACCATTCAAAGATGTTGGATTTAAGGAGGTCAATGTATCTTTGTATGTTACTTTATCTCTATTATATTTCATAATTACAGCTCCTAATATTAAAATGCCTAATATTAATAATACATTAAAAGTTAACCCTCTTTTATCTTTAGTCATTTTACCAAATTTCATTATATAAGTATAATATAAATTTTTTTTTGAATTAAGATAATAATGTAATATTATTTAAATAAATGGATGATTTTTGATTATTATATATATTTTCATTTACTAATTTTGTATTATTATGTAATACATTTTCCGTTAGTCCTACGTCATTTATTTTATCACAATTAGGCATATAATTATTACTTGTTATATTCTTATTATACAACCCTTCCCTACTAAATAAATAATTGAATAAAACAATAGATATAAGTATAATAAGATATTTCATATATTATACTTATATTAATCTGTGTCACTTTCTATATCTTCTTCAAATAGTTCATTTAAATCTATATTTACTCTTATTTTTTTTTTCATAAATGTAATTTTAAGATGTTCTAAAATATCTTCATTTATTTTTCTATCTATAATCTCATATATATTCGCAAATTCATCATTATTAGATATATTAAATACTTCATCTGATTCAATAGTATCTAATTTTACTTCGGTCATATCATTTTCGGTCGTATCATTTACTTCGGTCGTATCATTTACTTCGGTCGTATCATTTACTTCAGTCATATAATTTTCGGTGATATCATTTTCGGTCATATCATTTTCGGTCGTATCATTTTCGGTCGTATCATTTTCGGTCATATCATTTTCGGTAATATCATTTCCGGTGATATCATTTTCGGTCGTATCATTATTTTCATCACTAGAATTATCTAGTTCATGTTCTAAATAATCATTGCTATTACTTTCATTTTCTTCTAAATATATATCTTTATTTGTCTCTTGTTGTAAATGAACATTTGATTTACTTTCATCGTTTGATTTACTTTCATCGTTTGATTTACTTTCATTGTTTGATTTACTTTCATCGTTTGATTTACTTTCATCATTTGATTTATATTCATCTAAAACTATAACAGATTTTAATAAAATATCTAACATAAAATTTTTACTATTAAATGTTATACCTTTAATATGGAGCGTTGGTACTATTTTATAATTTTTAATTCGTGATTTATTTACAATACATCCTTTATTGTCTATAATGATTAAATTATTTTTGTCTAATGAACAATTTATATCATAACACCCTTTTTGAATATTACTCTTTAATGGAGACAAAAATGAATTTTCTATATCTGTAAATGATAATTCTTCATCAAACCATTCGGAACTTTTATTAAATATAAGTTCAATCGCAAATTTATATAAACTTTCAATCCATAATGCATAATCTTGACTTGCTAATGAAATACATATAGAATCATTTATTTCCTTAAATGAATAACATACGCGGTTCGTTTGAATAATAAATGGGGAATCATTATATGTAATATTACAATAATAATTTTCATTATCATTTGTTTCAGGTTCACTTAAAAATATAAGACTTTGGTCATATTGTTCTAATATATTCATTTATACTGATAAGTTAAATAAATAATAATAATATGACGCAATATATATATATGAACGAGCTTCAGAAAAATATGAATAATTTAATACGATTAGACCTTGAACTGAATACATTAAATATTAATGTTTCTAAAATAAAAGAAGATAAAAGAAAAATAGAAGAAGTAATTAAAGATATTATGATAAAAGAAAACTTAAAAGATAAACTATTTATACTTAAAAATAAGAAGATAAAATATAATGAGACTAAAAGTTATCAATCATATAGCTTAAAATATGTAGAAGATAGGCTAAATGAACTTATAGAAGATAAGACAAATGTAGGTTGTATACTTAAATATTTAAAAGAAAACCGTAAAAAACAAATAAATACCGAAATAAAAATATTAGATTATAATAATGAATGATATATGCTTTCCTATAGGATTAAATATTAAAAAAGGTATAACTGTAAATATGCTATGTATCAAAAAAAACTTTGATTATCACATGGAAAAAAGAATATTAGATAAAATATATTCAAGTGAATCAAAATCAAGTTCACTTAAAAATATTAAACCTAAAAAAAGTAAAACACGAAAGAATTATTGAATACTCCATTTATCTTTATTGAATGGGGCTATTAGCATATCTTGTTTATCTTTCGCAATTTTATCTAGTTCGTCTTGGTCAATCGCAGGGGAATAAGATAATTTGAGACGTTCCATGTATTCAGTATCTTCTTTTGTTTCTTCTGGTTTTTTTCCAAAACAGTTTACCCCAAATCTTACATTTACATTGTCTATAAATCCACCATTTATACCTGGTCTACCACAATCATTCTCATGTCCTGGTATAAGTTTTAAATTATTGTATATATCTAATTGAGTAGGAAATAACGCAAGCTGATCTTCTGACCATCCGTAACTACACCAATTGGCACCTTTACTATAAGCATCTTCTACTTCGCTATATGTTGCTAATCTAGCATTATATTTTCTACATATAGAACGAGCTTTATCATAGGAATGTTTATTATTTGGTATATGAAATACTTCACCACTTTCGTTACTATCGCACGTTGGGTCGGGTGTGTCTGTCTTTTTACTTACATTTATATCTAATTCAGTTGTTTTAGAATTGAATAAGTTTTTTAATTCCGTAGAAAAATTATAATCATAATTTTGTATATTTACTCCTATAACTAAAACTAAAACAACCCATAATATAATTTCGATTATAATCATTAAAGGACCACTTGACCCAGTTGAGTTTCCAAATAAAGAAAATATTAGAATATAAACCATTACAACTACACCTAATAATAAAACATAAGATATCTTAAATGAATCAAAGGATTGATTGAATATATTCGAATAAAATTGCGGTAAATAATCTGTAGAGTTTACACTAATATCTAAACTCATTTTATATTTATTTTTATTTTAATTTTCTATAAAATAAGCAATAATTGCTTGGTTGAATCAATACGCTTATCTTTTTTATTTCATTGTCATTGAATTCTAACCAAGTGCCTCCTTTTTTTATAAAAGAATAATAATGTCCGCCATATACATTTCCATCATGATTTATTATAGCAAATAATTCATATCTACAAGGATTCAACACATATGGAGACATATCTATAATGGTTTCAAATAATATTTTACTTTTATTTTTTTTACCATATATTGTCCAACGTTTGAAATTAAATACTAATATAGGAGGTTCGTATACAATTTTTGTTATTTTATAAACATTCTTTTTTTCATTTGTTTTATCGTCAAACCAAGCATTATCGTCACATAAATATTCATCTTTAAATGTTGTATCTAAACAATCATATAAAGTTATATTATATTTTTCAGGTATTGATAAATCAATATTCCAATTAGACTCATACTTAGTAGATACTTTTTTACGACTTTGGTCTAAATAATGTATTTCATATAAAGAAAAAAACAAATGAGTTATAATAGAATTATCCTTTTTATTATATTGATTTATATAATTATAGCATGATTGTATTGGAGTGTTGTCTAATAAATTATAACTATTATGAATAGTTTCTAATATAAATAATAAATATTCACTCGCATCGGCTTGTTTATAATCTAAAAACTCTGCCTTATTTTTTTTTTTAAATATCTCATTATTTATGTGAATAAACCGATTAGGTGATATATGGACACCTTTATCCATTAAACTTTTTAAGTTTTTCCATTCAGATGTGATATAATAGTCGGGTGTATCTTTATTATAATTAGTATAATTATCTATATATTCATTTAACTCGTAAATGCTATGTAAAACTTGTAATACTGAATTTATATAACACGTGTTTCCTAAATTTACCAAGCCAGATGACATAATAAATTATATATATTTAGTTTTAATTAAAAATAATATATTTTTATTGAATACAATAAAATGGTTTAAGAGCTTAAGTTAAGTTATATTCATTATTATTTTTACGATTATCTAATAAGTCTGTTATAATTTGTTGGTCAATTATTTTTGTTTTTAATATGAATAATGGTCTTACAGGACTATAAAATTTCATAAATATATTAATTAATAAATTTAATACATGACCTTCTATATGAATAAAAGTTCCTAACAGTTTATTTATAAATAATTCATAATTATTATTAAATATGTTGACTATATCTTTATAATTGTCTTGTTTCATTATTATATCTATATGAGTTACGTCAAAATACATATAGAATTTTTGGATTTTTTCATCTTTACCGATATTTTGAATGGTATTATTTAATTCGTCAACAAAGGTTAACCATTTTAAAGGCGTCAATGATGTATTATTTATAACACACGATAATTTATGACATAGTCCTTCGTCGGTTATATTGATAACAGCGTAAGAATTCATTAAATAACTTATGAATCATTATTTATATTATAATTATGTATTAATGTTTTTGCATTATTATTATATACATCACCACATAATTTAGAAGATTCGTATATTTCTTTTAATAATCCACTAGGAGAACTTGTGCCAAACTTAATTAGATTTTTTGTTTTTAAAAAATTCTTTATAGTATTTAATTTTGTATTTTTTAATTCTCTTTTAAGTTGATCTATATTTTTACGAGTTTTATTGCTTTTAATTAAAATACTTATTGTTTTATTTTTTAAGTTTTTTCCCAACTTGAATGTTTTTTTAACTTCTCTTTCCTGAATATAAGGGTCTTTTGGTGCCATATCAAAAACATCCACTTTATCTAAATTAATAGGTATATCATTCATAGGACAAATAGGGATAGGATTGGGGTTAGGATTAGGACAAATAGGGATAGGATTGGGGTTAGGATTAGGACAAATAGGGATAGGATTGGGGTTAGGATTAGGACAAATAGGATTGGTTTGTTTCCATTCTCTAAATGTCGGTTTCGTTCCATTTTTCAAATTACTATAGTTAGGTACTTTATTATCAAAATTATCTTTATTTAATAAAATATTTTTTTGTGTTTTTTTATGTTGTTTTAGCTTTTCAAGTAACATTTTTCTTATATTTGTACTATTTATAGTTATCGGTTCACTTAATTGAGTCATTTTTTTAGTCTTTTTATCTTTTTTACTTTTGATAGATAAGTCTGAAGGATTTATACTTATGCTCCGAATACTCATTATATCATTATATTTAAAAAAAAATATATAATTATACTAACAAAATTGAATTAAATATAATTATATAATTATCATATCAATGGATCATTATAAGGAAACCGATAGCTGGACTGTAATCGAATCTTATTTCAAACACATTCACTTACATCAACTTGTTAAACATCAAGTTGATTCGTACAATGATTTTATACAAAATCAAATGATAAAAACCATTGATATGTTTAACCCTTTAATTATTAAATCTCCACATGATTACTTGCCCGAATTTAAAAAATATAGATTAGAAGTAGAAATCGAATTTGAAAATTTGGCGATTTATCGTCCAGAAATTCATGAAAATAACGGTTCAACAAAGTTAATGTTTCCAAGTGACGCACGACTTAGAAACTTTACATATTCTTCTAACTTTACACTTGATATGAAAATTAAATATATTATTCGTAATGGAGATAATCTTGAAAATGAAGAGCATAAACAAATACATTTATCTAAGATTCAATTTGGAAAAATACCGATTATGTTAAATTCGTGTATTTGTGTATTGAAACAATATCCAAATATTAACCCAGATAATGTAAATGAATGTAAAATGGACCCAGGAGGATATTTTATTATCAATGGTTCAGAAAAGACGTGTTTAGGTCAAGAAAAACCGGCAGATAATAAAATATTTTGTTTTAAACAAAAATCAGGTCATAAATGGTTATGGACGGCAGAATATAGGTCAGTTCCTGACTGGAAATGTATATCTCCTAAACAAATATATATGATGATTAATTCTAAATTATCATCCTATGGTAATGAAATATTAGTTCAATTACCCCGGTTAAAAAAACCTATCCCATTATGTATTCTATTTCGTTCTCTTGGAGTAGATAGCGATAAAAAAATTTGTAGTCTTATTGTATTAGATATTGAGAAGGAAAAACATATATTAGAATATTTAAAAGCTTCTATATATGAAGCTTCGGAATATAATAATTATGAAGAATCATTAGAATATATCATATCAAATGTAATTTACACGCCTATAAATATGGATAAAGAAGAAGGTCATAAAAAGAAAACCGAATTTGCTTTAGATGTATTATCGAATGACTTGTTTCCTCATTGTAAAACAAAAGAAGAAAAAATATATTTGTTAGGATTTATGGTTAATAAATTAATAAAATCATTTTGTGGTATAGAACAACAAACTAACAGAGATTCTTATGAAAATAAAAGAGTCGAAACAACCGGTACATTATTAAATAATTTATTTCGCAATTACTTTAATAAAGTAGTAAAAGATATTCAGAAGCAAGTGATTCGTGAAATCAATAACGGGTCTTGGAAATCAAGCGAGGATTATTCCAATATTATTACATTAACTAATATTTATAAAATAGTAAAGTCAACTACTATAGAAAATGGAATTAAACGAGCACTATCCACCGGTGATTTTGGTATAAAAAGTATGAATACGAATAAAGTAGGTGTTGCTCAAGTATTAAACCGTTTAACTTATCTATCTACCTTAAGTCATTTACGACGCGTAAATACACCTATTGATAAAAGCGGTAAACTTATAGAACCTCGTAAGCTACACGGATCTACTTGGGGGTTTTTATGTCCGGCTGAAACACCTGAAGGTCAATCAGTTGGTGTTGTAAAAAATCTTAGTTATATGACAAATGTATCAACTTATTCAGATAGTACGCCTATTTATGAATATATTAAACCATATTTAATTGAATTAAATAATTATAGTACGTGGTTGTTTTACGACAAAGTCAAAATATTTGTAAATGGTCGGTGGATTGGTGTAACCAATGAACCAAATAAATTATTTCTTGATCTAAAAGATAAAAAATATAAAGGAATGATACATATTTATTGTTCTATTGTATTTAACTATAAATTAAAAGAAATTCATATTTGTAATGAATGCGGTCGTTTAGTTCGTCCAGTATTTAAAGTAAAAAATAATAAAATATTACTTACAAAAGAAATTGTTCAACAACTACAAGATGATATAATAACGTGGAGAGATTTAATCATTCCATTGAAAAGCGAGTATTCGGTTATTGAATATATTGATGCGGAAGAACAAAATAATTCAATGATTTGTATTAAACCGAATTTATTAAATGATAATTATAGTTATACCCACTGTGAAATTCATCCTAGTACTATATTTGGTGTATTAGCTTCATGTATCCCATTTCCTCAACACAATCAATCACCCAGAAATACGTATCAATGTGCTATGGGTAAGCAAGCAATTGGAATTTATGTATCAAACTTTAATAAAAGAATGGATAAAACTGCTTATGTATTAAATTATACAATGAGACCTTTAGTCGAAACAAGAGTAATGAATATGATGAAACTAAATGAATTACCGTGTGGTAATCAAGTAATTGTTGCTATTATGACACATGGTGGTTATAATCAGGAAGATAGTATTTTAGTGAATAAAGGTAGTTTAGATCGCGGTTTATTTCACGCTACAATTTATCATACTGAAAAGGATGAAGATAAAAAGATAAACGGTGAAGAAGAGCTACGAATCAAACCCAATCCAAATACAACCCGAAATATGAAATTTGCGAATTACGATAAAATAAATAAAATGGGAGTTATGAATGAAAATGAAATTATTAATGATAAAGATATAATTATATCTAAGGTAGTTGTAATCAAAGAACATAAAAATGATAATACAAAAGTAATTAAATATGAAGATCAAAGTAAATCTTATAGAACAACTGAGGAATGTTATGTAGATAAGACATATATAGATAGGAATGGAGATGGTTATACATTTTGTAAAGTTAAAATTCGCGCAATGCGTAAACCAAATATTGGTGATAAGTTTAGTAGTCGTCACGGACAAAAAGGAACTATTGGTAATATCATTAATGAGGAAGATATGCCGTTTACAAAAGAGGGCATTCGTCCAGATATTATCATTAATCCACACGCAATTCCATCGCGCATGACTATAGCCCAATTAAAAGAAACAATTATAGGTAAACTATTATTAAAACTAGGATTATTTGGAGATGGTACTAGTTTTGGTGAAATGAATATGAGTAAAATTTATAAAGAACTTCAAAAAAATAACTACGAATCAAGTGGAGACGAGTTATTATATGATGGTAAAACAGGTGAACAAATTAAAACCTCTATATTTATAGGACCTGTTTACTATCAAAGATTAAAACATATGGTAAATGATAAACAACACAGTCGTTGTATCGGTCCAATGGTAAATCTAACTAGGCAACCAGCAGAAGGTCGTAGTCGTGACGGTGGTCTTAGATTTGGTGAAATGGAACGAGATTGTATGATATCTCACGGGGCTTCTAAATTTACAAAAGAACGTATATATGATGTATCGGACAAGTATGCTGTAAATGTTTGTAAAAAATGCGGTATGATTGCTGTATATAATGATAAAGAACATATTCATATTTGTAATGTATGTGAGAATCGCACAGACTTCTCTTATGTGAAAATACCTTATAGTTGTAAATTATTATTTCAAGAATTAATAACTATGAATATTGTTCCCAGAATTATTACCTAAAATAATTATAACTTATATTTTTTTTATTATATATATATAATGAATTATTTAGGAGGTACTATTCACGGTAAACGTTCAGAAGTAGGTTTCCAAAGTACAATGGTTGGTTCAGATGTTGCTATGAAACGCAAAATACTTAGAAAGGCATTTAAATCCAATAATATAAAAACAAATACAGGTGAATCGGTTGGTAAATCAACCATAGGACCTTTTAGAACATCTTTTCACATGGGTGATGTTTTAACTCGTAAATACCAATCGTGTGGTGGTTCAAATCAAGTGAATGGTACTCATGTAAATCGTATAAAGCTTGGTGGCGGAGTAAGTAGTCAATCATGTAATCTAGAAACAAATGGAGTTACACCAATCCAACTACCTCTTGGGAGTGGTAATGGCAAAACCGTAGCAGACTCTTCTCTGTATACTCGTTTCAAAAACCTAGAAACGGTTAATTTAACATATAATGATTCTACGTTTGGTGGTAGTGATAGTCATACAACTTATACAGCGGTAAATCGTGTAAGAAAATAATTTTTTATATCTATAATCTAATGATAAAACATTCTAGATATAAAAAAACTAGATATAAAAAAACTAGAAAAAAAATAAAAGGTGGGTCTATTCCAACTATATTAAAAATAGACGAGAAACAAGTAAATAGTATACTTGCTAAAATTTTTTGTGCTATAAATCCTTTATGTATACTTGAAACTATCGCAAAAGAATTTGTATTTTCTATTAAAATGTTAAATGATATATTATTATTATCTGGATTATATGTAAAAAACTTATTTTATTTAGGATATGAAAGTAATTTAAATAATATATTACCTAAATCTATATGTTTTGATTTATTTGAGGAAAATACATGTAATACTAAGATTTCTAAATTGTTGAATATACAATCTTTAAAAGAAGATAACACTCGTCTTCCAAAGGAGCTTATGTATGTAAAACAGATGAAAGGAGGTAAAACACGAAAACAAAGAGGCGGTTCTTTTAGAGGCACATGTAAAAATAACCAAACACATGGCGTAATATGTGCGGATGACAGAAGTAATATAAACGATTTTAAACCTAAAGAAGAAAAATTTAAAAACCCAATTGTTAAAGCATTAAACGAATATGTAAAATTTCCAACATTAGATATATTTCCAGACAAAGAAACTGCTAATGTATCTTTGTTAAATAATTTAAAAGTATTTAGTATTTTTGATTTGTATAATATATTGAAAATAATAAGGGTATTATATTACATCGACGATGGAGCCCCTATCCCAGAGACACCAAAAGAACCTGAAAAATATAAATTACATAAAGACGATATTTTACGTATTGAACATAATTTCAAAAAATCAAAAGGATTTAAAGAATGGGAAAAATGTAATGACTTTCATTTAGAAAGAGATATTGACGAAGAAACTCGTGAATTATTAACTGAACAATGTAATGTAAAATGTCCAGATTGTACTATGAAAAAACAAAGCTTATTATATTCTTCGGACGATGATGTTTCTGTTTCGTTTAATAATAATTATGATGTAATACAAAAAATTATACAAACTTATTATATTTGTGATAAAAGCAAAACATATGATCATACCAAAATATATGATGTATTAAACGATGAAAATAAACGTATACAATTTATGAATAATTTGACTGAAGAACAATTATTTGATTTTTTTAATATAGGAACTCCCAGAAACAAACAAATTATACAAGAAGATATATTAATTGAATTAAAACAATTAGCTAGATTAAATAAATCTTTATCTCTTCATAGTATTGTTCCTAAATTATTATTATATAAATTGTTCAATGATTCTACACCAAAAGATAAAATAGAATTTCAAAAATTAAACTTTAATTCTAGTGGTGTTCCTTTGTCAAATTTAATCCCTAATTCTAGATAATATACATATAAATAATAAACCTACCATAAACAAATATATACGTTCAATAAGCGTCATGGGTATTTGAGAAAATCCCTCATATTTACTATATAATGCCATATCATCATTCAAAATATAATTATTATTATAATTAGAATAAGATATATCATCTAAATTATCACAATAACTTATATCTGTAAACATATTTACTAACTGAGTTACTGTTTTTGTCTCTATATTAGGAAATAATTCTGAACTACGTAATTCATTATTACTAGAATCTAAAATTTTATTTTGAGACAAATCATAAAAATAAATACCATATCCTTCTCTCATATTTATAAATTCAATGATTATAAGTAAAGATACTATGCTTATTATAAAAATTATACTTAACATATATAATATTTATATATTAATTGATAGTACAATATTTTTTTAAATCATTAAAATATTTTTTTAGCGAACTCTTATAAACAGTATATTCTTCATCAAATATTTTATTTTCGTATTTATTACTTTCCATATTATAGGTAACATCGTATATACTTGATATAGGTGGTTTATTTATTTTAACGTCATTACATTTCATTGGTTCGTTTGATTTATATAGAATAACTATTATTATGAATAATAAAACTAATTTAAGGAACATATATATATATTTTCTATTTTTTATATATGTCGCTGATATATACTTTTCGCGTCACCCCGCAAAATACTCAACCGTATATAAATGGAAAAGCATTAGAAAATTATGCTTATGTATATGGTAAACCCCAACCTATAAAGCATTGGAGAAAACAATATGATACAAGTAATTGTAATATTAAAATTGAAACATTCAAAGAAAATACTTGTAATGGCGTAAAGGTCGGTAATACATGTATAGGCGGAAGCCAAAAAATTAAACGTACTGGAACAACTAATGTAAACAAAAATTATTATAGCTCAACTAGCCAATATTTACAATCAAGACAAAAAACATATAATCAAAATCAAATATTAGGTAAAAATATAAAGGATTATACATATGAATCTACTTATGATTCTTCTGGTTGTGTAACCTACAAACCAAGTAATTTAGCATTTAAAACACAAGGAAGTGTTTCAGCGTCGTTGACTACATTAAAAAATAGAAATACTGAAATTACTAAAAATTCAAATAGTTTCAGAACACCTTATGGATTAAGTGGCGCAAATTATGGACAATATCACGGAAGTTCTCCTTATTTTATAAAAAGAAAAACCAATATATGTAAAGATTGTAAATATCTTGGATATGTTAGACCTATTGTTCTTCTATAGGTAAATTATGTTTTTTACACCATTTAACACATTTTAATAAATGAGATCTTTTAATATTTTCTAAATTTGTTTTCCTATTTTCGTCTAACATATAAGATAATACATTTTGTATATGTTCAATTTGAGTTTGTCCTGTAATAGAATTAATATCTTTTATTTTATCTAAAAATAGTAATGGTATTTCATTATTTAATATACTAGTAATATTCTTATTTTCTACTTCATAATGATTTATCATTTTGTTAATTATATCTCCTATATTTTGTACCATACGAAAACGGATACATATTATATATTTTTCGGAGTTGGCTGGACGACTTGTTAGAGGTTTTATAATATAAATTTCTTCATATAAATAATTTAATAAATATATAAGTTCAATAGATAAAGAACTAAATGTATCAAATAATTTTAATACAAATGAACCTCCTTTTTTCTGTATACACATAGCAAATAATATTTGAGAGAATATTAAGTTTAATGAATTTTCTTCTTGCTTATTAAAATCATTACTGTAATCAAATCCTCCATCACCAGTTACAAAATCAATACTATGTTTATAATTATTATATATATATTCTAAATTTGATTTATGGTATAAATTTCCGGTATTATCTTTTCCATACTCTAATATGATATTTTTATGAATATTTAAATATATTTCATTTTTTTTCCATTTGGGTATATCGTCTTTATCTTCCATCAAAGTCATGCCATAATATGTATCATTCGGATTATTTCTATAATTCGATATTGCTTCTATAAATCCACCCGGACCTTCTGCTAAATGAAATGTAACCATATTAACTGGAAATGAAAAAGAATAATGATTTAATATTTCAATCATTTTGAAATAAGAACGAGACAATGGTTTGTAATTACAAATAGGTAATGTATTATTATCAAAAGATGTATTTATAAATTCATATGGATTTGAATATTTTTTATATTTTTCCCATAATTTAGATTGTTTAGATATTTCAATTTTAATTGAATGGCTATATTCTCTTAATGTTTCATTGATATAACTCATAGATTGGTCGTAATTTAAATTAATATTATTTGCCTCTATTACGCATATAATATCCGATACTGAATAACTTGTCATACTATTATAATTAGATTGATTTTATATTATATTTGTTAGAGTTATTTTTGTTTTTAAACGCATCGGTTTACTTGTAATAAATATATCCGAGGGTTCTTCTTTTTTCTCAATTGTATTGTAATTATATACTAAATTAGGGTCTACATCATTTATCTTTTCAAATACAAATGCTTTATTCAAAAATGATATTTTTTTTTCTTCCTTGCTTAAGCTTTTCTTTTTACTTTCTTTTACTTCTTTTTTATAAGCTTTGTAATAGGTTTCAAACGAATTCAATTGAACCAATTTAAATCCGTAATCTGTCATAAGACGCTCAAAATATTTGAAGTGAACTAAATATTCATCATTTTCGGTATTTATAGAATCTTGAAATACACCAATTTTATATCCGCACGGATCCATTTGATTTATAAAATTATCATTATTTTTGTATTTTTTTTTGATATGCCAAATTTTACTTCCATCTATATGTAATTCATTTAGTTCATTTATTTTTTTATCTTTCAACATTTCGTATACCAATTCACCATCATAACAAGTTCCAATTAAATGACCGTTTAATTTAATTGTTTTACAACAATTCCACATAAAATTATGAATCATTTCTTTACTTTCAAACATGTAATGTAAAGCAAACTGTATGGTTCCTAAATCAAACCCTTTTTTTACGATTCCAAATAGGGGCATATTTGTAAATGTGCTTTTATTTATTCCTGTAATATGATTAATAACCTCTTCACTTATTTTATTTCCTTCAGCAAAATCATAACTTCCTTTACCAAAATCATTATTTATTTTTTTTCCGGTATTACCTTCTATAAATATATATGTATTTTTTGGTTTATCTTTCATTTTTTTCATCTGACGAATATAGCGAATACATGCTCCATCATTTATATTATTAATATTATCCTTTGATAAATCAATTCCTAATACAAAACTCGCTTTATTTTCTAACCATTTATGTAAATCACCTCCTTTACCTACAGCATAGTCTATAATATTACATTCTAAATTACAATATTTATTATATAATGTCTTTTTTATAAATTTATTATGAAATTCTCGTAAATGAGTTGTTTTAGATATTACACCGGTTTTATTATAATATGTATCATCTACTATTATCTCATAATCTATTTCAAGCATAGGATTTGTTAGCATTTCCCTCGTAACTGGATTATGAATACTATTCCAATTACTATTGGCTGTATTTTTATTATTACCAAATGATTTATCATATCGTATTCTTAATGGAACCCATGACATTCGTTTATCTTGATTCATTGTATATTTAAATTCAACCACATTATTATTATATATAATATCGTGTTCATTTGTTCCATTTTCTTCTTCTACATATATATTTCCATTTTCGATTAAGATGTAAGCTTTATAGGCCTCTGTATCAAGCGGATTTATTGGAATAAATAATATAGTTTCGTTATTTGATTTGGATGATTGTCCTCCATTTAATAATTCTTGTTGAGGGTTTAACGTATCATCCGAGTTCGCATTTCCAACATATAAATAAATAATTTGATAATTATCACTCGTTTGTGTATTTGTATTATATATCATTTCAGTTAGAACTTCATTTTTATCATTTGTCGGAAATTTAACTAGAAAATCAATTGTATTAAATTCAGGGGGTTTCCATTTAAAACTATGTTTCCAAGCATATTTTTTATTTTTTACTATATCATCCATAGTCTCCATACCTACACCTAGGATTGACGACGAAAATATAATTCCGTCTGTATTATACATATAACTAGGAGAACCAATTTGATCCAATAGATATTGACATTGAAAATATAAACTTTTTTTTTCGCTTATGAAATGAAACTCTTTGTATATAAATTTGATTGATAATTTATATATATTATCAGCTGATTCATTTATTTTTTCTATTAATTCTTTTAATTTTGGATACCTATTATCTTTGAATGGGGTTTTGCGAATATCTACAACTTTTTCACCATTTTTATAAAAGTATATGTCAAACGCCGCAAATAAATCTATTTGATTATGATCTTTATCGTATTTAATATATTCTCCATCTAATAATGTTTCTGTTAATGTATCATCTTTTACTGTTCTACCAGTAAACTGAACATTTATTGGATTTGTGTTTGTAATAAAATATATATTTTTATCTTTTGCTACAAATAATAATTTTCGTAATCCATCTGCCTTATCTGTAACACAAAAATCCTTTTTTATACATGGTGAATGTTCTAATGATAAATTTGCTTTTTGTAAAGTATATGAAGAAGGTCCTATAAAGCTGGCATATTTAGATGTAGAAAATAAGTTTTTATATTCATTTAATGTTTCTTGTTTAATCTTTTCAGAAATAGGAAAGTTGGTATCATTTTTTCCGCACAATATATACTTTATTGTTTTTTTTATATAATTTGATATAATATCTAAATTTTCTATTGGTTTATCGTGTTCTTCTATTTCTATTTCTATTTCATATATTTCCATAGATTCAAATATACCAGATTGACCCATTTTTGAAACATTCGTTTTCATTTTTACAATACTCATATCAATTAAAATACCTGGCATATCTGGGTGTTTCAAAGTTAAACGGTTCATAAGTCTAAATGTTTTACGATATTTCTTAAATTTGTCTTGTAATGTTTTAATTTCATATTCACTACACGGTATTTCTTTACATATAACAATCTTGAAACCATAATCCTTATTATTAACAGACGATAATTTTGTTTTTTTTATATGAGTTGTTTCGTTTGGCATAGTTTCTGTAGTACAAAAATCCTTAATATGATTTAATCCTTGTATTTCAGAACGTATGTTTTCACTTGAATCTGTTTCACAATCCATATATTCACTTTTTCGTTTGTCTGAAAAGCAAATCTTTAATATATGTTTTTCAAAATCTCTCTTGAATCCGTATTTTAATAACGTATTATAAATATTCTCAAAATCGCTTTTATTCTTGATAAAATTAAAACGAACTTCTAATTCTAGATTTGACTGAGATAAAACAGTTTTATTGAAAATGTTTAAAGTTTCAATTATACTCATATATATATCTTATATACATTAATTAAATCAATTTTATATGTTTAAAATAGTTAACTATTTGATCGTAGAGTTCTTTCTTGGTTTTTCCATTTATATTCATATAACTGGAAATTTCTTTTAAATCTTCTAATTTATAATAACTTATACTTTTTAAAGGTTTGAATATATCTACTATTTTATATTTTATACCTTCAGGTTTACTACACCATTCACAATTATGAGACAAATAATATATGGTATCATTATTTATAATAAACTCGTAATAACAATGTTCTGAAAACCATACAATATTGATATTCCATAGTTCACATAAAGCACTTAATGTAAATAATTGTATATTAGAATTTTGTAAATCTTCTAATATTTTATTTTTTGTTTTTAATGATAATTGTTCTATTACCTTTATTTTTTCTAATCGTTCATTATATTTATTTAAAAATAAATTTTTCTCATTTAGTTTATGATAAATTGTATAAAATAGTTTATCATAGACTTTAATAACAGCTGTTTTTTTCTTTTTAACATGATTTGTTATTTTAAATTTTGGATTAAAAAAATGTTCATGATTTAACATAATTAGTATATATTCATATATTTAAATCTTTTTTTATTTCATTCATCTTCTCTTCCACTGAGTTTATATCTTCTTCTTTTTTTTCAATATATTCAATATATTCTTTTATCTTATATATTACGCTATCGTCTAATTTATCTATTTTTATAAATGTTCCATTAATATTTTCACTACAATGATTATAATTATCTTTTAATATTATTTTTAAAATATTTAAGTGTTCTTCTTTGCCATAACCTTCTATTTTTTTTACTAAATTTTCTAAATTATTACTCATAATAAATATATATTTATATTATGTTTATATAATTTCAGCAATAATACTAATAAATGTATCATTTAATTCAAAACGATGTCCTAAAACCTTTACTCTTATTTCATCCAATTCATTATATTTATCCATATCAATATGTGAATTATGTTCATTACTAATAAATATATTCATTGGATTATTTTCTTCTTGAATTATACATCTAATTCCTATTTTATTTATATTCTTTATTATACACGTTAATTCCATATCCTCATAAGGCATACACGATTCTACTTCAAATACAACTATAAATTCAACATTTGTGCCGTATAATAAGCCAGATGAATAATGTAATACTTTGGTTGTGTTATCTTTTATATATCCTTCATTACGACATTTACCTTCCATATGGGTTTCAGAGTAATATTTGAAATAAGTTTCCATATCTTTACCTATATTATTAAATGGTACTATTATTCTCTCATGAATAAGTTGTTTTTTAAATAAGTCATCCATATTATATTATTAGTATTATATATTAATCAATTTTTAATTCTTTTATTTCGTGTTTATAATAAAAGTATTTTGTATCTTTGTCTATTTCTTCTAAATGACGTAAATATAATTCGAATATTATCTTTGAATCTATAACGTTAGGCAATTTTGTAGGTTTAACTATAGCATGTTCGTTTCTTTCTTTTATTAAATCAACTATCATATCATAAACTTTTTTATTTTTAGCAGGTTCTTTATTTAAAATATCTCTATAAGCGAATTCAGGTCTTTTAATTTTCCGGGTTTGAGATATTAATTTTATATATCCAAAATATGACCCATTTGTTTTTTTGTCTCTAAATACAGGTTCATTGTCTGTTTTTTCCCATGTGTCATTATCTAATTTGTATACTTCTATTATACCTCTTTTATCTACATCATCCGTCATCGTATTATTTAAAATAATAAGATTATCATTTACATATTTATTATATATTATATCTTTTATAGGTTCATTTGTTAAATAATTTAATAAATGGAGTTGTTGTTTGATATTTAAATAATCGAAGTTTCTTTCTACAATTAAACGGTTTAAGGTTTCATCATCAAATATATCCAAAAATGAATTGGATACTTTTTCATCGTACAATTTTTTATAACTTTTTATTTTATCCATTAATTCTTTAACCGACTCATTGAATGTTTTATATAATTCATCTACTTCAGTTTTTATGTATATGGGTTCCATTTCAAATTTATCTTCTCTTATAACTGGATTCATAATTTCTTCACTCGTAATATAGTCATAATTTTCTATATCAGGATTAAATAATAACAAATCATGTATTTTTATTATTTTGCCTTTCTCATTATATTTATCGTATAATCCTTCATGCATTAATTGGTCAATCGCGTATTTATATTCTTCTATTTTCATAAATGGGTATAATTGTTTCATCTGCGCTTTTAATTCATTGTCTATATATATATGTTTTTCCTTAAATTTTAATTTTAAACTATATATAATTTGATTATGTGTAATATGTTTATAGTTATACGTTGATTTATCTAATGGATTATTTGTTTGTAACTCTTTATTTATACAAACAAATTCACATATTTCTTGATAATCGCAAATATTAGTAAATGGTTTATCTTTTATAGAATAATCCTTGATTTTATTTCCATTACTCAATGTTAAATCAATTGTTTTTTCAAGTTTCGCAAAATCTTGTTGATTTTCATTTAATAAACAATCTACGGATACTTGTTTTAATATTTTAGATATATCTCCTATTATTTTATTTTTTTTTTCACTTAATCTATATAAATACATGTCAATAGGTTCCATATATCCTTTTTTTGTTTGGAATGGACTAGTGCTATGTAAAAATACTTCTACATTTCGTTTATGGATTGGTAAATCTTTATGACTACAATTTCTACGAGCTCTTCCAATGACTTGTTCTATTCTGTTCATATTATACCATGGTTCTAGTATATGAACTTGTCTAATATTTTTTAAATCAATTCCTTCTGTACCAGTTTGTGATATAATTACAACTTTTACCTTTTCACCATTTATATTATCATTTGTTAATGCCTGTATTTCTTCATTTATATCAGGGCTTAGTTCTTTATTACCACATATAATAGAATAACTATAACTATTCTTTTCATTATTGATTAAATTTAATGTTTTTGAACCAAACCTACTATATCCCATTTCTTCTAATGATAAGGCCATAGGTAATACTCCATAATATATCCATTGTGAATATATTAATATAATTCCTTCACTATTTTGAATATGATCTAATATAGAATTTATTTTCGCACTATATTCCCCTATATTTTCTTTTTTAAATATAGGATTTGATGTATCTTTATAAGTAAATGAATGCATAACTTTTGGTTTATTACCTAATTCCCATGACATTATATCATTTATACCAGTTGGTACATCTGTAACATCTTCTTCTATCAAATCAACTAAATGATTATCATCTGGGTTAATTACATCTATTGGGTAAGATATATTTAAACATTGTAATGGTCTTAAGGTTTCGGTATAGTTAAGGGAATCTGTTTTACCCTTTTTTTTATTTAGTTTTGATATTAATTCCCAATAATGTTCCTTTTGACTTTTATTTATTTTTGACAAAAATAAATCTAAATATTCAATGTTATTTTGTAAAGGTTTATTATTAAATAATATAGTTGGTTTATTTGTATATTTCATATATGAGTTTTTTTCATCAAATAATTGAGGAGGAATTAAATGTGGAAATGTATATGGATTTTCACCTCTTACATAAGATATATATCCGGTTGCCATATGAATTAACTTTTCTATTCCGTCTTCTTGAAATGAACCATCTAATTTAAATACCTCGTTTTTTTTTATCTTTTTTTGCTTATCATTTAAATTTAATATATTTAACATAAATATAATTTCTTCCGCACCATTAAACATTGGAGTTCCCGTTAAAAATATAAGTTTCATATATTTTATTTTAGAAACTAAGTATTCTAATCTTTGAGCTACTTTCTGCATTTCATTTTTATTTTCTCCTTCCTTTATTGTTCTAATATTATGTATTTCGTCAATTACTATCATTCTATCTTCAAATTCTATTTTTAATTTTTCGGGATTTTTTGAATATTTTTCTATTATATTAGCAAACTCTACATAACCTCTAAACACATAATATTTTCTAATAAGTTTTTTAATTTTTTTAATAATTGTTTCTATATCTAAATTATTTATTTCTGATAACCCAATTTCATCTAATAAAGTTGACCCCAAACAGCCGTGTATAATCCACTGTCCGTTTATTTGTTTCAATTTATTTTTATCAAATAACTGTAATTTAAAATTTTCTTGAACATTACTAGAAGCTACAATAATAATAGGTTTGAAATTCTTATGATATTTTATATATTTACGTGTTTCTTCTGTAATTCCAATGGCTGAACATGTTTTCCCGCTACCTAATCCGTGATATAATAATAATCCATTATAATAACTATTATAGGATATAAAACGTTTTACAAATTCTTGATGAGGCGCCAATGTAAAAAATGATTCATTACAATCTTTTTCACTTGAATCGTATTTATAATCGAATTCTTTCTTTTTACTGATTTTCAACTGAAACTTTTTATCTTTAATTGTCGGATAAGAAACGGACGATATAGCATTTGAGACACCATTTTTTACTTTTATCATTACAATACAATAAGAAAATACTTTATATATATTTTTCTATTTTTTTTAATGCGTCAAGACACGCCAATTGTTCTGCTTTTTTTTTTATTTTATGTACACCTGTACCAAAATGTATATTACTATTTGGTTTTATATTATCTAATGATTTTACTAAATCAAAACTTATAGTAGATGACGTTCCAAGACATAAATATACACCCATCGTATATCTTAATTCTTCATCTTGATGAATTATTTTGTATTCCGGTGTACATTTAAATTCTTTTTGTATTTTAACTTGAAATATATTTTTATAATTATCATCATTCTCTAATATTTCATTCCAATCCACTAAAGCGTTATATACATTTTCTATAAATAATTGACAATATTGAATACCATTTCCCATCAAAAATGTTTCATCATTTGTCTCATTTGTATCTAAGAATAAAGCACCTAAAAACGATTCAAATAAACAACCTAGTTTTTTGTAATTACACCTATTCTTTTTCTCTTCACATTGTTTAGATAATAATAACCATTTATGTAATCCAAGCTTATAAGCAAGTTTTCCAATATGGTCATTTTTTACCAAATTTATTTTTTTTTCAGTCATAAAACCTTCGTCTGCGTCCGGAAACCTCTTATATAAATAATATTTAGTAATAATTTCTAATATACCATCTCCGATAAATTCAAGTCTCTCATTTGAACTTTGTTTTAATTGAATACAATTAAATGGACATACTACATAATTCATATTAGGTTGTTTTATATAAGAACTATTCACAAACGCCCGACTCCATATATTCATATCTTCTACTTTATGATAAATATTGTATGTTGATAACAGAGTCTCAATATCTTCTTTTTTTATTTGAATATTTTTTTCATTATAAGGATTTAATATATCTTCCATTTATGAATAATATATTTTATATTTATATTATAAAATAAAATATTATACATATATATATGCCTTATATTGCCAACATTCAATCTAGAGTTAACCATACTGACGCATGTTCTTCCGGAAACAAAGAAGCTGGATTAGTAAACGGATGGGAATATGCTAGAATACCGCGTAATATTTTAAAAAGTAAAACTCCTACTGGACTATTATTTTCGGTGAATGGTAGTGCCAATCTACAATGTTGTTCCGCAAATCAATCGGGAGGTTGCCGTCCATATGTAAACCCAAGAGGACGTAATAATACGAACTAATTTAAAGGTATAATGACAAAGTATATATATGTGTTTTGTCATTATAGATTCGCGCGAAAGTGAATTAATTATTCAGTCAAAACTTATTTTAGGAGACAAATTTGACGAATCTGTCAAAATAGAAGCACTACATTTAGGAGATATTATGATTTCAGATAAAATTATAATTGAACGGAAACAATGGAGTGATTTAGCATCTAGTATTATAGATGGTAGATATAAAGAACAAAGTACCAGACTTTTACAAGCAAAAGAAGAAGGATATACTATTTATTATTTTTTAGAAGGAAATTTAGATTTATATAAACCATATGGTATTTCTAAGGATACTTTAAGAAGTTGCGTTTTTAGTTTAACTTACGAAAAAGGCTTCTATGTGGTTATGTCTAAATCACCTAGAGAAAGTGTTGAATATATATTAAAGTTTAAACAAAAACATGAAAAATATAAATCTACACCAATTACAAATACTATTGTATCGAAAAAGAAAAATTCACAGATTACTAAGGAAAATATTAGCGAACTTATGATATGTCAAATACCTGGAATAAGTACAACCACTTCTAGAATATTATTAACTAAATTTAATAGTCTACAAGATATTATGAATGAACTCAATACAAATACATCTTTGTTTGAAGATTTTACTTATTTAAAAGATGATAAACCAAAAAAATTAAATAAGAATATAATTGAAGTATTAAATCATTTTCTGCGTAAATAATTAGATGGTTCAATATTTTGACTATTTGGGTATAATATCATTTTGTCGTTTCCTATACCTATCATTTGATTTTGATTATCAATTCCAGGCAAACTATTTTGATTATAGGGAGGATCATCTCTAGAAGCATCTAATATTTTAGGTTCACGCGTTACTCTAGGCATACTATGATTCATAGATCCTATAGGTATATCTGTATCAAAACTTGGTTTTATTTCGTACAATTCTTGTCCTTGCGTATCAAATACTTTTTCTAAATATAAAATAGGACAATCTAATTTATTTTTTTTTTGCCACCTTACATATTCTTTATAGTCTTCTATGTTATCCAATAAAATAGGATTTACTCCTGGTATTTTTGCCATTTTAGGATTGTAGACCATTATTTGTTCGCCATTTTTTATCATGGTTGTAGGACATTGACC
>Ga0213868_10000909_pt1 | contig 28897 bp, 22 predicted proteins | sample PICome_9_FD_160087 | JGI IMG/M metagenome (GOLD analysis project Ga0213868, IMG submission 160087) | Coastal seawater microbial communities near Pivers Island, North Carolina, United States - PICO127 | ecosystem: Environmental > Aquatic > Marine > Coastal | place: USA: North Carolina... | reverse complement strand
AGGGCCTTTACCCTCGGCGGGGGGCGCATACGACGACTGGGGAACTTCGTCTACGAAGGAATCGTCGAGCGCAGGGGCTTTAATCTCGGCGGGGGGCGCATACGATGACTGGGAGAGTTCGGGAGTTAGGCCTTCCGAATCCTGGCTCTGAGAATCATTCCCACTTGGAGCAAGGTGACGAATTTCTTGCAAAGGCTTCCAGGAATCCATTCCTTCGTTCCAAACCAAGTCTTGAGGACCAATTTCACCAGTTGCGATGCGGGCACTCAGAGTGACTTCATCGATCGGGCCAAACTGCTGACCTCCTTTTCCGTAAAACCATTCAATCATAGAACCGTTGGTAGATTACATTCCCATGATCTGGTAACCACCATCGACATAAAGCACTTGACCAGTGATTGACGATGCGCCCTCGCTTGCGAGGAAAACCCCGGTGGCACCCAATTCAGCGGTTGAACAAGAACGCTGCAAGGGAGCGTGCTCTTCATAATGCTTAATCATGGTGCCAAACCCGGAAATCCCACGCGCAGCCAATGTTTGGACCGGCCCAGCACTAATACAATTTACCCGAATTTTTTTCGGACCCAGGTCGTAAGCTAGGTAGCGGGTCGAAGCCTCAAGGCTCGCCTTGGCAACCCCCATCACATTGTAGTTTGGAACAACCTTGGCTGCACCGTAATAACTCATCGCCACGATACTGCCACCATTCGTCATCATCGGAGCAGCTCTCTGTGCCAAAGCTACCAATGAATAAGCGCTAATGTCGTGGGAAGTCTTGAAAGCGTCACGCGTGGTGGTGAGAAAATCTCCTTCAAGCGCCTCTTTCGGAGCAAACGCAACCGAGTGTAATACCAGGTCGATAGTGTCCGTGTGCTCCTGCACTTTCTTGAAAAACGCATCAAGTTCCTCATCGCTCGTGACGTCACAAGGATAGAGGGGAACATCGTCACCAAAAGTAGCCGCCAATTGCTCCACATTATCTTTCAGGCGCTCGCCCTGGTAATTAAAAATCAAATTTGCTCCGGCATCCGCCCATGCCTTGGCAATCGCCCAAGCTATGCTCCGCTTGTTTGCAACTCCAAATACAACCGCTGTCTTTCCACTCAAAGGCTTGTCGCTCATACGCGGTAGGTTCTCTCAAATCACTTGCAAAAGCAATGATTTTGCGACGGCAGGATGTGCTCTCAATATTAAAGGGCATTCGAAATTCCACTCTCAAGGGGCCACCAGCCATCAACCATCATAAGTCGTCTCATCTTTTTGGAAAACCGGGACCTCAATCTACTGACGCCCACTTAGGCCCCTCCCGGTTTGGTCAATGAATAATCCCATTCTGACTTGCGATAGAAACCGTTAACACTAAGCATTCTAAATCCTCTCAATTATATCCCGACCTGAAAGACATCGATCTATCACTCGGTAAATCCGCTATGCTCCACTTCGTTTCCATTTTCCTTTGCCTCACTGGCTCTTTGGCTCTTGGTTTCGAAAATTCACCCACACCCCAGAAGCAGCCTCCCAACGGAGAACACTGGGCCTTCAAGATGCCAGTCGCTAACGAAGGGTCAATTGACCGATTGATCAATTCAAAGCTTACCAAGGTAAAGCTTGTCGCTGTTCCAAAGGCTCCTCGCGAAGTTCTCATTCGCCGTATCTTTCACGTTATCACTGGACTCTTACCAACCCCAAAGGAAAAGGCCCGGTGGATCGCCGACACTCGCGCTAATTGGCTCGCTCATCTCACTGAAGATCTTTTGGATCGCCCAAGCTTTGGCGAAAAATGGGGCCGTCATTGGCTGGACGTAGCTCGCTATGCCGACACACGCGGCGCTGCCCTGCCAGACAATGAGGACTTTCCTTACGCTTTTACTTATCGCGACTGGGTCATTCGTGCCTTCAATGAATCTCTTCCCTACGATCAATTTCTCCATTACCAGATTGCAGCCGACTTAATGGACCTTCCACGTGAGGAACTCGCCGCCCTGGGATTTCTGACCGTTGGCCGCGCCTATCAGGGGGGGCAAAACCACCTCGTCATCGCTGATCGGATTGATGTCGCCACCCGAAGCACAATGGGCCTCACCGTGGCCTGCGCACGCTGCCACGATCACAAAACTGATCCTATTCCCACCGCAGATTACTACGCCCTCTATGGTGTTTTCAATAGCTCTCTCGTTCCTAAAGAGCTCCCAGTCATCGCCGAACCTTCCCAGGAACCCGGAGCAATTGCTTACCGCTCAGAATTGAAGAAAAAAGCCCTAGTGGTGCACAAACACGTTGAGAAATGCGTTCCCAGTTACAAAACACCCACAAATTACCTGAATTTCAATCTGCCTTCAGGAACCAAATTAAACCAAACACAACGCGATCAATTTCGTAAGCTCACCGGTATTGTAACCCGCCTTCAAGCCAACTCTCCCTATGCAATTCCACGGGCCATGGTGCTCAGGGAAAAACCGCACCCATTCAACCCACGGATCCACGAACGGGGAAACCCCCGCACGCAAGGCGAGTCCGTCTTTCGAGCCTTTCTTTCCATCTTCCGTGAAAAAGACGAACACTTCACCAAAGGGTCAGGCCGACTTGAGTTTGCGCATCGGCTCACCGACAACCGGAACCCCCTTACTTCACGCGTCTGGGCAAATCGCGTCTGGATGCACCTCACTGGCTCACCCATCGTTAATTCACCAGGCGACTTCGGACCACAAACCGAAAGACCGATTCAGCTGGAACTTCTCGATTCCCTTGCTCTTTTCCTCACGAATAACAAATGGTCCACCAAAGCGCTCATCAAACACATTATTACTTCAGAGACATTTCAAAGATCTAGCCAGACCACGCCCGAACTTCGAGAGAAAGATCCCTCAAACATCTACCACGCCCGAGCTAATCGTCAGCGAAAGGATCTGGAAGCCTGGCGCGACTCAGCCCTTCAGGTCAGTGGTCGCCTAGTGCGTAAAATGGGAGGTAAACCCTTCAATCTTGACCAGCCTCCGTATGAGGGACGTCGGACTATTTATGCTAAGACGCGGCGCGGTTTCCTTCCCTCAGTCATGCGAGCCTTTGATTTCCCCGGTTCCGAGGAAGCCCTGATGAAGCGCACCACCACCACGACACCAACTCAGGCTCTCTACCTTATGAACAGCCCATTTCTTCTTGGAGAAGCACGAGCCATTGCCAAACAAACCTCCTCCATCAAGGCCATCTACCGAACCATCCTCCAACGTGATCCCACCACGATTGAAATTGATTCAACCGAGGCATGGCTTGGCCGAGCCCAAAGCAGTCGCACCTCAGGAGCCTGGGATTACGGATATCTTCAAAAAGGTTCCCTTTTATTCAAACCCCTTCCCCACTTCGAAAAAGGTCAATGGAGAGGAACACAGGAGCTTCCCGACCAAACCCTTGGCTGGCTCAATTGGACTTCAAACGGCGGACACCCCGAGACCGATAAACATGCCACCCTTAAATGGACCGCAATAGAAAGTGGGAAAGTCAACATCACGGGAAGCTTTGTCGCACCAAGTAAAAAAGGGAATGGCCTCATCGCTCGCATCATGAAACCAGATGGAGAAATCCTTGGCGAATGGACCCTTAACCCAACCGAAGGCGTCCCTACCAAACTTAAAGGGATCGAAGTAAAAGAAGGTGACGAATTATGGTTTGTCGCCGATAGTCGGGACGAGGTTGCATTTGATTCCTTTCGCTGGGCACCAAAAATATCCGATCTAAAGGGCCTCATCTCAGATGCTGAAAATGATTTCTCTGGACCCGGCCTTGCACCCCAAGCCCAACTTGCACAAACGCTGCTTTTGAGCAACGAATTCTTCTATATTGATTGAACTATGAGTGGACATCATTCCTTCGGACACGGTGGCTTCGTCACTTCGCGGCGCGATTTTCTTCAGCGCTGCGGAATGGGCCTCGGCGCCCTCGCCGTCCCCACACTCAGCGGCCAATCAATCAGCCCGCTTGCGCCCCGCCAATCGCAGACCGAGGGAAAAGCAAAAGCCGTCATTCATCTCTTCATGAATGGAGGCCCATCTCAAGTTGACACTTTTGATCCCAAACCCGAGCTCACCAAATACCACAACAAAAAGATTCCCCTTGAGCTCAAAACCGAGCGCCCCACCGGCGTCGCTCTAGGCTCACCCTTTAAATTCAAAAAGCACGGGGAATCCGGCCTAGAAATCTCGGAACTTTTCCCCAATGTCGCCAAATCGGCGGACGAACTCTGCGTCATACGTTCGATGTATGCTGATGTCCCTAACCACGAACCATCCTTACTCTTGATGAATTGTGGCGATTCACGACTATCACGCCCAAGCGTCGGTTCATGGGTGACCTACGGTCTAGGAACCGAAAACCAAAATCTCCCCGGATTCGTGACAATGTGCCCCGGCGGATACCCCATCTCCCGCACTCAAAACTGGCAATCCGGATTCCTTCCCGCGGCCTACCAAGGAACCTACATCGATCCCAAGACAACCGACCCTCGAAAACTCATTGATCATGTCACTCCGACCCACCTGTCTCGCAAGCGGCAGCGCGATCAACTAGATTTCCTCCTCCATTTGAACGAAGAACACTCCAAGAATCGGAACTCTGATTCCGATCTTGAGGCGCGCCTCGAGAGCTTCGAACTCGCCTATCGTATGCAACTTGAAGCAACCGATGCTTTCGACGTCAGCCTCGAACCGGAATACATCCGCGAACTTTATGGGGACACCTTGCAAGGGCGCCAAATGCTAATCACCCGTCGGCTCGTTGAACGCGGAGTTCGCTTCGTGCAAGTTTGGCATGGAGCGGGTCAACCCTGGGACAATCACGATGACCTTGAAAAGAACCATCGCCGGCTGGCTAAAGAATGTGATCAGGCTATTGGGGCTCTCTTAATTGATCTTAAACAACGTGGAATGCTCGACGAAACCCTCGTCCTCTGGGGAGGAGAATTTGGCCGAACTCCGGTCGTCGAAATGCCAAAGGAAGGAACAAATGCCGGAAAGATCAACGGGCGCGACCACAATCACTATGGCTTCACGACCTGGATGGCAGGTGGCGGCGTCAAAGGGGGATATGTTCACGGCGCTACCGATGACTTCGGTTTTCAAGCCGTAAAAGACAGGGTCCATGTGCACGACCTCCACGCGACCATGCTCAACCAACTCGGCTTCAATCACGAAAAACTCACCTATCGTTACAGCGGTCGAGACTTTCGCCTAACCGACGTCCACGGAGAAATCATTCATGACTTACTTGCTTAGAATCATGAGATTGTTTTCCTCACAAAAAACGCAAGGATAACGCAGTCGCCAAGCCCCCTAAAATTATTTACCTACAATTACCGGCCCACAAATTAAAGCGAAATCCATGGTTTAAGCGTGAGCGACGTATAATTTTAGGAAGATTTTTCTAAAAGTAGATCAATCAGTCCGCTTTTTTGTTGGAGTAACATCCCCCCTTTACGCTTGAATCAGTCCAGTGACTCAGGAACGGCAGGATCAACTCGCAGATGGCTCTTATGAGTTCCTCGCAATTTTTTTGGAGGGCCTTCCTTTCATCTTCCTTGGCACCCTCGTCAGCGGATTCCTCGGCACCTATTTACCGCGTGGGGCCTTCGCGAAAATCCTTCCTAAGAATAACACCCTCGCTGTTCTGATAAGCGGACTTTTGGGTGCTGTTTTTCCAGTCTGCGAATGCGCCGTCGTGCCAGTAATCCGTCGGCTTATGAAAAATGGGCTCCCGGTCTCCTGTGCACTCGCCTATATGCTAGCTGCTCCAATCTTTAATCCCGTAACGGCAATCAGCACCTACAAAGCATTTAATAATTCACCAGAGATCGCAATTTCGAGACTTGCCATGGGCTATATGATTGCGGTCTTCATTGCCTTAATTGTCGCACGCAAGGCTCACAGTTTTTTCCTCAAGTCATCTGTCAAAACAGAGAATGGCGATGAACATCACCACCCACGAAATCTTAACGCTGCGCTCAATAATTCTCTACGAGACCTCATGGATGTGGGACTCTACTTCTGCATCGGCGTTGTCCTAACCGCTATTTTAAAAACCACTGTTATCGACCCCACTGATGACTTCTGGAAGGAGCTTGCTAATAATTCGATCGTAGGATCGATTGGCATGATGTTCCTAGCTTTCGTGCTTTCACTTTGCTCAACTTCGGACGCCTTCATCGCCGCGAATTTTCATAACTTTAAATACGGACCCAAACTCGCTTTCATGGTTTTTGGCCCTATGATGGACGCCAAGTTAATCTTCCTTTACTCCACTGTTTTCAAGTGGAAGTTCATCCTCTTCCTCTTTGTCGCCATCTTCATTTTGACTGGAGCATTAAGTATTCTCTTTGAGACAAAAATCCTTCCTGGCTGGATGTCTCAACAAACAGAAATCCCCTTGGCACCATGACTTCTCTAGACACCCGTCTCTTCGGATTCCTCGCCTGCCTCTGGGGTGGTCTCCTGATCTATTTTTATCACTCAACCAGAATCCGTGACTACCTTGATATCGGCTTCCACCACTTCATTATGATCGGTGGAATCGGCATGTTGATTCTCGGAGCCTACTCGCTCATCAACCCAAAATCGAAATCCAATAAAACTGAAAAATCGAAGTCATGTTGCCATGACCACGGGAATCATGATCGTGATCAACATCCCCACGATCATAACGACTGTCATGACCACGGGGATCACTGCCATCATGATCACGAAGAGGGCCATGGCCCCTTCATTACCATTTTCCTAACCCTTACCCCCCTCATCTTGGCGATGACTTACACCCAAGATAAACTTTCCAACGGAGGCATGGCAAAAAAAGGACTTTATGAAAAACCGGCTCTCACTAGCGCCAATCTACCACCCTTCACGCGGCAGGACCTTGAAAAAAATGTCCCAAAAAACGAACATGGCGAATTTCAACTTCGGATGATCTCTGCCTACTACGCTGCTGGAGATCTCGAAATTCAGGATATCTTCGAAGGACTCCCGGTCGAACTTGAAGGAAGGATCGCACCTGAAAAAATAAATAATGCATCCGGTGATCGTCTCCGCATTTTCCGATCCATCATCACCTGCTGCGCAGCCGACCTTCAAATCGTTGGCGTCTCTCTGGAATTCCCAGAAGAAGCCAACCGTCCTCAAGTTGAAGACTGGGTGAAAGCTAGTGGCACGCTCACTTTTGAAACAGTAGAAGACGATGTCCTCCCACTCCTTAAAATCCGCGAAGTCATTCCGGCTGAAGAGCCATATTCGGAATTCCGCCGCCGCCAATAAAGCCCTATGCCTCTCAAAGCTCTCCGTAACGAACTACTCGGAACAGTCCTTGGATCCAGAGAAGCTGTGGATCTCATCCTCACCTCGCTTCTAGCCAATGGGCATGCCTTGGTTACCGGCCCTCCAGGGATTGGCAAGACTACCCTTGCCCAGACTCTTGCGACCCTTTTCAGTGGGAGCTATCGCCGCATTCAATTCACCCCAGATTTACTTCCCTCTGACATTCTCGGCTACCAACTCTATCGACCTCAAAACGGTGACTTCGAATTTATCGCAGGGCCTATTTTTGCAAACTTTGTGTTAGCAGACGAAATCAATCGGGCTTCACCCCGCACCCAATCGTCCCTGCTCGAAGCCATGAACGAGCAACAAGTCACCATCGATGGCTCAACCCGTAAACTTGCTGATCCATTTCTTGTTATTGCGACCCAAAACGACACCTCTTCAACCGGCACCTTTCCACTTCCAGAACCCCAACTCGATCGATTCCTGCTCTCAATCCCAATGGGCCTCCCGGATGACCAAACTCAATTAGAAATCCTACGCTTTCATGCAGGGGGAAAATCCACCCAAACTTCGGAGCCCGTCATTTCGTTAGAGCAACTAATCCAGCTCCAAGCCAGAACCTCGAAGGTTTCCGTATCGGACACTTTGCAACGATACCTTCTTGCGCTTTGTCAAACAACCCGGTCCATAATCGGCCAAGATCATTCCGTTTCAACTCGAGCCACCCTTGCCCTTCAAAAAGCAGCCCAAGCTGCTGCCTTTCTCGACAATCAAGAATCAATCCATCCGGATCACGTTCAGAAAATCTTTCCCCACGTTTTACGCCATCGCCTTCTCACCGAAGATGCTCCCGATCGCGATCACCTCCTTCAGGCAGTTCTAGAACAGACGCCTGTCCCTTGATTCAAGCATTGAGCACATTTTTAATTCAGCATAAACTGCAATTAATGATCCGAACCATCCGCGTTGCTCGAACCGCACTCCTGCTCTCGTTTACGCTGATCGGTCTGACAATCGTAGGCGGCTTAATCTACCTTAATCAAGTTGGCTTTCCTGGTCGCTACGGTGATTGGTTAAAAAGTGAACTCGCCAATAAAGGAGTTCACCTCTCATTTGAAACTCTTCGCTTTGACTTCAAACAAGGATTGGTTGCAACAGACGTTTCATTCTACAGTGATGAAGGTCAATTAGTTCCGCTTCTTGAGGGTAGCGAAATGGCCCTAGATCTTGATAAAACCAAGGCGCTTCGAGGGAAATTTAAACTCCACAGCCTAATGATAATCGACGGAACCGCCCATATTCCAATCGATCAGGACGGACGAAACGTAATCGCCCGAGACATTCATGGGAAAGTAAAGATCACCGAAAGTGGGCGCATCATCATTGACGGCGCAAGCGGATTAATCGAAGGACTACGAGTCAACCTTTCCTCCGACCTTCGTATCTCAAAAACCAAGCCGAAAGATGATGAGCCCAAGCCCGCGGAAACCCTTAAGTCGAATCACGTCCTCAAAAAAGTACTCGACGAATTGGCTCTCTGGACTTTTTCAGAAGAAGATCCACCGCAACTAGCATTCAAGATCAAAGGAGACCTAGGTTCTCCCGAGCAGCTTCAAACCTCTTTTCGGCTAGATGCCGCTCAATTAAAACGAGGCCAATATAAAGTCAGAAAACTACTCATAGCGGGCGATCTGCAGGCCCAAATTGTAACCCTCGATAAAATTTTACTGCAGGACGAAAGTGGCTCTGCCTCAGGCCAAGCTGATTGGTGCATCTCCAGCAACGACGGACGCTTTGATTTAAACTCCGATCTGCATATCCAAGATTTTCTGAGTAACTGTTTTGATGTGAAGGTTCTCAAAGATCTCACTATCAGGGGGGCTCCGCCGATTTTAAAAATTAATGGTTCCTTCTCCTCTAGGGAGGACAGTGGGTTTTTAGTCACCGCTAACGGCCACGGAGACATCAATGAATTCTCTTTCCTTGAAACCGACTTCGACAAATTATCTTCTGATTTCTCATGGAAAGATGGTGACCTATACCTTCGAGATCTGGAGATTATTCGCGAAGATGATCATCTGAACGGCAATATTATGAGGCAGGGTGATGAAGTTCGATTTGATTTGATGTCATCGCTTCCCTTGGAGGCCTTCAAGCCATTCATCAAAAAAGACGGCCCTCTTGAACAAGCGCTTGCGGATATTACTTTCTCCGAAAGCTCAACGATTGCTCTCGACGTAATTGGCACTCTAAATTTAGGTGATCGCACCGATTGGTCCGCCACCGGTAAAATCTTCCTGAACGACCTCACCTACAAAGGAACAAGATTTCATCACCTCGCTACCAGTTATAAAATCGAACCCGATAAAGCTGAATTTTTTGAGGTCGAAGGACTTCTTAATGATGACCAAGAAAGTATCCGCCTTCGGTATAAGGGCGCCGCATCTGATTCTATTTATGTCGAACGGATACTCCATGATCCCGAAAAAAATCTTATTACGATCCAGAATCTTCGAGGTAAAGCTTGGGCTACTCCGATCGTAAGAATCTTTGCCCCAAATACTGCCACACATATCGAGGAGACTTATCGCTTTCATAGCCCCCCGCGTCTTACCCTGAACGGAACCTTCGCTGAAAAAAAAGGAGAGAGCGATAAGAGTTCTTTTATCGTGGAAGTCAGGACGGAAGGGCAAACCGATTACCCCTTTCTTGGATCCAATCTTCCTCTTCAAAATCTAAAGGCAGATCTCACGATTCGGGGAACCGGAATTACCGTGCAAAACCTCACTTGCGGCACCTTGAACGGAAATATCGCAGGCTCAGTTTTTTGCGATGTCACACCAGGGCAAAAAACAAAGTATCGTGGCGCCGTAAAATGGGATGACCTTTCATTCCAGCAGCTTTCTCAGGTCTACAAATTTAAGGAAGAAGAGAAAGGAACTCTTACCGGAAGTCTCGATTTCCGGGGTGACTCCGATGGATTAAGTGGCTTCAATGCAGAGGGACTCCTCGCAATCAATCAGGGCAATCTAGTTTCACTTCCCATTCTCGGCCCTCTCTCCCCAATCATCTCTGGATTACTTGGCGATAAAGGAGTGGGATATGAGCGAGCCAAAGATGCTTCCGCCAATTTCAATGTAACCAACGGACTTCTCACAACCAAAGACTTTATTGCCATCTCCACTAATGTCATTCTTACCGGAGAAGGCGGGATTGACCTCCTCTCCGAAAAACTAGATATGACCATACGGGTGAACGCGCGTGGCCTCTTAGGCTTCATCACCCTTCCCCTCCAACCCTTAAAAGGTATTTTTCAATTTCGGGGAACCGGAACTTATGAGAAACCAAAATGGCGGAGCTCTCCTTTTACGCGACCAGAAAAAGGGGAAAACGACCCGATCTACCAGAAGACCGGAAAAGCTCAGATTATTCGCGAATAAGCCGAGCTATTCACCCTAAGCTCCGAGTCTCCTTTGAGAGACATTCGCAGATCGACCCACTTTCTGACTAAAGGGCTTTAAAAAGGCGGTTCACTTCATCCGCTATCACCTTGATTCCGGACTCCACCGTCTCAGCATCCATCGTGTAACTCACCCGGATACACTCGCTCGTGTGTTTCCAATCGGAATCTTTCGGCAACCCAAAGAAAAAGTACTCGCTCGGAACGATCAAAACCCCACGACTTTTCAGGCGTTGGTAAAGTTCCTTTGCCGTGATGGGAAGACCTTCAAACCAAAGCCAGAGAAACAACGCCCCTTCACTTCGATGAATGAAATATGGAACGGAATCATCAAGCTCTCTCGTGAAAAGACTCTGCGCCATCTTAGACCGTTTCTCATAAAACGGCTTCACTTCTTCTTTACTCAAGCGCAAAATTTCCCCGCTTTCCACTAGCGGACGCAGGATCTCTTGGCCGATATTCGTATTTGCCAAGCCAACAATCGAGGTCATCGACGACACCTGTCGGCAAACTTCCTTGCCTGCCACAACGATCCCAGTGCGAGTTCCCGGCAAACCAATCTTGGAAAGGCTCAATGTTAAAATCATCCCTTCATCCCAAACTGGTGTTACATCAGAAAAGATAACGTTTGGAAAAGGAGCTCCGTATGCATTGTCAATGATCAGTGGAATACTCTTCTCTCTTGCGATTTTTCGAAGCTTCTCAATCTCATCATCAGTCAGAACATTTCCTGAAGGGTTGGTCGGCCGAGAAACACAAATCGCCGCAATATCATCACCTGGATTCACCGCATCGAAGTCGACCCTATACTTGAACTCATGTGGTCCTGTTTTTTCAATACGCGCCGGAAGTGCTTCAAAAAATTCCGGGCCTACTGATTGATTTGCGTAGCCAATATATTCCGGAACTAATGGCAGTAGAATTTTCTTTCGGGAACCATCACGAAATGTTCCGGCCAAAGCGTTGAATAAAAAGAAAAACGCAGTCTGCCCTCCCATCGTAACCGCGAAGTTCTCATGAGTGACTTCCCAACCAAATTCCTTTTGAAAGAGTTTGGCCAGAGCCTTTCGAAACAGCTCACTTCCCGCCGGAACGTCATAGTTTCCAATCATTTTTTCAAGCCCTCCGGGATCGCTCATGATCTCTTGCATTCGACGACGCCAAACGGCATCAATTTCTGGAATATGAGCCGGCTGACCACCACCCAACATCTTGACATTACCACCAACAGCAAGAGCCTCACCCAAATCATCCATCAATTCTCCAATGCCACTCCCCTCGCAGAGATTTTCCCCAAATTTTGAAAGCCCCCAAATCACCGCTCCATCATCCTTTCCTCAGCGTCATTTGTCACTGAAATCTCTCTACCTTGAAGAAAAAACAGTTACACTTACGCCGTAATATCCTCTCAAATGTTAAAACCTGTCCTCATCGCACTGCTTTCAACTTCTCTCCACGGCTCCGAGTCTCTTTTTGTAGAAGCCGAAGCCTTCTCAGATCGCGGAGGATGGTCCGTCGACTCCCAGTTTATTCTTAATATGGGATCCGCCTACCTCATGGCGCACGGTCTAGGGACTCCGGTGGCCGATGCCACAACCGAAGTCACATTCCCTTCAACCGGCACATACCACCTCCATCTCCGCACCAAAGACTGGGTTGCCAAATGGAACGCACCCGGCGCGCCTGGAAAATTCGCCGTCAGTATTGGTGGAAAACGAGATGCCACCACTTTCGGAACTGAAGGGGCAGACTGGCAATGGCAAAGCGGAGGCACAGTTGAAATCACCTCAAAAAAAACAATTCTCAAGCTGATAGATCTCACCGGATTCAATGGGAGATGTGACGCACTCTATTTCACCAAAGATGCCAAAGACATCCCCCCGACTAGAGGCCCTGACCTTTTCGAATTTCGTAGAAAAGCTCTCAAACTCCCCCCCATCCCGCCCACCAAAAACGGTTATGACCTTGTCGTGATCGGAGGTGGTTACTCTGGACTTAGCGCAGCTATTTCGGCGGCCCGCCACGGATTGAAAGTCGCTCTGATTCACGATCGAGCCGTTCTCGGCGGCAATGGATCGTCAGAAGTTCAAGTCTGGGCGATGGGCGGGACCCAACTCGGGAGATTCCCCCACCTTGGCGAAATCGTGAACGAATTTTCTGACTTCTCCCGTGACTCACCAGGATTGATTCATGAGTTTGTCGATGACTTGAAAGAGAAGGTCGTTCGCTCCGAAGACAATATTGACCTTTACCTCAACCACTTCGCCTTTCGCACTAATACCAAGGATAACCTAATCAAATCCGTAGACGCTGTGGACACCACCACCGGAGCATTCACCCGTATTGCAGGGTCTCTCTTCTGCGATTCCACGGGGCATGGCACCATTGGGGCACAAGCTGGAGCCAAATTTATGATGGCTGAAAAAGGCCATATGGGGATGTCGAATATGTGGTCTGTAAAAGACACCGGCGAAAAAGTCGAATGGCCAAAAACTCCATGGGCGCTACCGCTCGGCAAGGGTGATTACCCCTCTCTTCACGGTTCGCGCGGACCTTATCAGAAATTCAAAAAAGCCGAATGGTTCTGGGAGGGAGGCTACGACAAACACCCGATCAATGATCTTGAGGAAATCCGCGACTGGAATCTTCGCGCAAACTTCGGAGCCTTTGCCAACATCAAAAAATCCGATAGTAGCGCTAAGCTCATGTGGATGGCATTTGTTGGAGGTAACCGTGAATCTCGGCGAATCGAAGGAGACATTATCCTCACCGGAGATGACATCGCCGCAAAAAAAGAATTTCCCGATGCCAGTGTCCCTACCACTTGGTCTATCGATCTTCACTATCCAAAAAAGGAATTCCAAAAGGGGGTCGCAGAAGAGAACCCTTTTATTTCGATTGCGGTGCACGACCGTAAGGTCGACCGCAAATCTGGATACAACATCCCTTACCGCTGTTTCTACTCCAAGAACATTGACAATCTCTTCATGGCAGGTCGCTGTATTTCGGTGGACCGCCGCGCCCTCGGCACTACCCGCGTCATGCGCACTTGTGGGATGATGGGCGAAGTGGTCGGAAAGGCCGCCTGGATTGCTACCAATCGTAAAACCTCTCCCCGCGGAGTTCACCAAAACTACCTTCCCCTCTTGATCGACCTAATTGAGAAGCCAGGCCGCGCCCGTAGGCAAAGCCTCAATGCACCACTGACCGTCCCGCCAATTCCCAAGGGCGGCCTCAGAGGCAGACCACAGAAACGGAACATCATCAACCTAAAGGGACTCGTTTTTGACGACGTTAAAGCAAAGCTCAAGGGATCGTGGAGAAAGGGCGATGGCCTTAGGCCATATCACGGACTGGGTTACCAATATGCTCCCTATCCAGCATCGGCCACCTACAACATTCGGGTCAAAGATTCCGGAAAGTATGAGGTGCGGGTTCACTGGCTCAATCACAATAACCGCACAACTGCAGCCGAGCTCGTTCTCACTCATGCTAAGGGGACTGAGACCATCATTCTTGATCAAACTAAAACGCCAGCCCAGAAAACTTACACTTCCCTTGGGTCCTTCGATTTTGTCGATGTCCTTCCTGCCATGTTCACGGTTACCTCAAAGGCAGCTGGCAATCTGCATATTGATGCCATTCAACTTCTCAAATCAAAGTAACTAGACAAGATGCTAGAAGGGACAGAGCTCTGGGTTCGGCTCTACCGACTTCTGATTGTCGTGGTAATCTCTTGGCTAATCTTTGAAAAATCAAACCGTCCCACATCCTACTCGGAAGAAAATTTCACCTTCCTCTTCCCCGAAGCAGTCCGCATTGAGAACGATGAAATCTTCGATCAAGACGGCCGCCCTCTTGGCTACTTCCTGACCACTTCACCACAGTGCGATCACCTTAAGGGATATTCGGGGCCCACAAATCTTGCTCTGGCCCTCGATAAAACCGGAAGACTGACCAAAGCTAAGATCATTGAATCATCCGACACTCCAGATCATGTTCAATCCGTAGTGGACGATCCTAACTTTTGGAAAGCCCATCTCGGTCTTAGCCTTGGCTCTCCCGGTCATCCCAAAATTGACGCCGTTACGGGATCAACTCTCACCAGCGAAGCAATTTCAAGAAGCATCATTGAGCGCCTTGGCGGGCTCACCACTTCACGCCTTTTTCCCACCGAAATCCTAGCAGCCGAAATACCCGAGGCAGACACCATCGAAAAGCACCCCGATTGGCCAGGTGTTCTGTGCATTTACAACCAAGGCCTTAACATTATTGGCTACGCACTTCGAACAGCCCCCTCACAAGAATACCTTCATGGATACCAGGGACCAACCGACATCCTGATAGTGCTTGATCGGGATGCTAAGAAAGTGACTCGAATTCGTTTTCGCAAAAGTTACGATAACGAGGAATACTACGAAAGAATTCTCGATAACCCGGACTGGCTTAACCTCTACAACGGTATGACCATCGAAGAGATACTAACGATCGATCAATCAAAAATCGAAGGAATTAGCGGAGCAACACACACATCGTGGGCAATCGCCGACAGCGTGGCTCGCCGTCTCGCAAGATTTGAATCAGATCGCGAATCTCCCCCCCGTGAAATTCCTTGGCGTAATATTGCCCTCGTCACTCTTACAATGGGCGCCACCCTCTTTTCCTTTACCCGCCTTCGAGGGAATCCTTGGGCCCGTGTTCTCTGGCAAATCATCGTTGTGGTCTTTCTAGGAATCATTCTCGGGGACCTTCTCTCCCAAGCCCTTCTCCTCGGCTGGGCAAAACATGGGCTTCCCTTTAGCGACTCTTGGGGGCTCCTCTTTCTTGCCGCCGCAGCCCTCCTGACTCCCTGGGCAACAGGACACGAACTCTACTGCCACCATCTTTGCCCCCATGGCTTCCTGCAAAGATGGCTTGGAAAGCTCCCAGTAAAGCCAATCAAGCTCCCGGCAAAGCTACAAAAACTTCTTTCCATCTTGCCTGCTCTCTTCCTCCTCATTTTGGTTGCTTCAACTATCATCGGAGCCTCCTTGAATCTGGCAGACTGGGAAGGCTTTGATGCCTGGCTCTGGCGTTCGGCCGGCTTCGCCACCATTACAGTCGCCGTGGCAGGGCTTGCCGCATCAATCTTCAGTCCCTTGGCATACTGTAAATTTGGTTGCCCTACCGGAGCGCTCTTTAAATTTCTTAGAAAATCATCCGGAACAAAACACTTGAGCCTCCGGGATTTGACCGCCGGACTTCTCTGCTTAGCCGCTTTCTTTTTCTAATCGATGGCGAAAAATCTATATGATGATCTCGACCTTCTCTACCGTGAGATTTGGGGACGTTCTCTTCACCATGGTGCTTGGGTCACAGGTTATGAGTCGATTGAAGAAGCGAGGGAGAAACTTATCGATCTTGCTTTAAAGCAATTGGATCCAAAAGGAACGATCGCCGATATCGGATGTGGTTACGGAATTCTCGCACACAAAATCTTGGATCAATTCCATTGTGAGGTATTAGCGAATACGAACTCTGAGAGGCAAGCCTCGCAAATCACTCCTCGTTCCGGATTAAAAATTCTTCAAGGAGATTGGCTTCAACAACAACTCGAGCCAAAATCACTCTCAGGGATTATTGCGGTTGAAAGCCTCTCGCACTTCGATTCCTTTAAGGACTTTCTTAAGCACACACTCCCCGCGCTAAAACCGGGTGGGCGCATCGTGATCTGCGATTGGTTCTCTGAGACAGGGTCTCACTTTTTTCTCCGAAACCTCGCAACAACCGGAAATCTTCCACCATGGCGTTCTGTCTTTTCGCTTTCCTCCAACGCGAAAGATCTTAAAAAAGTCCATTCACAGGATCTCTCAAGAGAAGTCGCGCCGACTTGGTCGGCAATCTTTTGGAGGTCGCTACAGCTCCCTCTTCGAAAACCATATCTACTCGTTACCTTGTTGAAAAAAATCATAACGAGGCCTTCCCTCTTATTAGCATTTCCACTAATTCGCCTAGCCTACCATACTCGTGACCTAGAATATCGAGTGATTACCTATGAAAAGTAGCTTATTCTTTCCTCTCGCGATTTCGCTCGAAATCCAGTATCTTTCCGAACGGCTATGAGAAAAGCAAAATACCCCCGCTCCATTATCCTCGCGGTTGCGCTTTATCTGGTCGCTGCCATCAGTGCCGCAGTGACACAGCAAAATTGGGAATTCCTCAAAGTTTACATTCCTTTCTTTGTTATTGTCGCGGGTGTTGTAGCCCTAATGCATGCGCGCGTTAATTTCTCCAATTTTCTCCTTTGGTGCTTCGCTTTTTGGGGAGCAGTGCACTTTGCTGGTGGGCTAGTCCGCCTGCCAGATGGATGGAATTTTGATGGCGAAAACCAAGTCCTCTATTCATGGTGGGTAGCAGGAAAATGGCTTAAATATGATCACTGCGTCCATACCTTTGGCTTCGGAGCCTGCACCTGGCTCACATGGGAAGCTCTTCGAGCAAGCGTGCAGCAGCGTCTAGGTAGAAAGCTCTTCCCTTCCTTGGGTATGATAGCCCTTTGTATTTTTGCTGGGATGGGGCTTGGCGCTTTAAATGAAATTATTGAGTTCATTGCTGTTCTCATAATCCCGGAGACAAACGTAGGCGGATATGTCAACACCGGTTGGGACCTTATGGCAAATCTCACAGGTTGCCTCTTTGCGGGGATCCTCATTCTCTTCCGCGGCTAAGAACTCTTCTGTTGTAATGACTCTCAAGGTCTCAGATGGGGATGGCAAACGGCTTGATGCCTTTCTTGCTCTAGCACTGCCAGAACTATCGCGCTCACGTATTCAAAGCTTGATCAAGGAAGGGCATATCCTCCTGAACTACACCCAAGTAAAAGCTCGTGCTTCCGTAAGCTTAGGTGATTCAATCTCTATTCACATTCCGGAAGCGACACCACGTGAGCCCCAACCACAGAATATTCCTCTCTCGGTTCTTTACGAAGATGACGACCTTATCGTAGTTAACAAGGCAACCGGTATGGTGGTTCATCCTGCTGCCGGAAACGAAGACAGAACACTAGTAAACGCGTTACTTCATCACTGCTCGGGTAAACTTGCGCAAGAAGGGGGAGATAACCGGCCAGGGATTGTTCATCGCCTAGACAAGGATACATCCGGGTGCCTTGTCGCCGCGAAAACTAATTCTGCACTTAAACATTTGATTCAACAATTCTCCGAGCGCACAACCACAAAACTCTACCTCTGCGTCGCACAGTCAGAACCGAAGGTGATCCACCAAACTGTTTCCAATAATATCGCACGCCATCCTGTTCACCGTCAGAGAATGGATGTCTGTAATCCGCGGACCGGAAAACCCGCAGTCACTGACCTTCATCGACTTCACACTGCGAGGGATGGGACCTCACTCCTTCTTTGCGCATTGCATACTGGCCGGACGCATCAGATCCGGGTGCACAATCGTGTTCTTGGGCATCCCCTACTTGGTGATCCCATTTACAGCAAACCAGTCCGCCAACCTTTTAGGGCCTCTAGGCTTATGCTTCATGCCTGGCGCTTGGGAATCACTCACCCCAAAACTGGCGAGTGGATCCAAAAAGAAGCTCCCATCCCAGAAGAATTCCGGCCCTGGTGCGATGAAGTAACAGAATACCTTGAGCGAATTCGTTTGAGTAAAAGCAGCAAGGAGTTTAGTGCTCTTTGGTAGGACTCCCTCTCGTTTCACATTTATCAAAGTCATCCACTACCATTCATGACCTCAGGGCTAAAACGTCGCTATCTTCGAATTGTCCGGAAGAGCTACCGCTTTCTGAGAAGTCCGGGAATGCGTCGACGCATCTGGCTTCAGAGGACAATTTTACCAATGTTCGAAAGAGATCTTTGGCACCCTTGCCGCGATTCCGTGGCGAGCGGCCTAGCAATTGGTCTTTTTGCTTCCCAACTTCCAATTCCAGGTCAAATGCTTTTGGCCGGAATTTGGGCGGTTCCATTTCGTGCCAATATCCCAATTGCTTTAGCCGCTTGCTGGGTCACCAATCCTGTCACCCAGATCCCTATCGTCCTCTTTCAGGAAAATTTTGGCGACTTCCTCCGGGGATCTTTGCACATTCCTATCCCTCCCCTTCTCGAGAAGATTCAAATTCCACTCAGTATTTTCCCCGGGATGGAGGGAGAGTATCTCAACGGCGGAAGTTTTATTCTTGGGTTTCTTTCCTCAGGGATATTCCTTTTCATTTTAGCCTATCCGTTCGTCTACATTCTCTCGGCTTTAATGCCAAAGATTCTTCCTAAGACCCGATATCAAAGAGCGAAAGCTAAAGTTATCGCACGTCAGCTCAAGGAACAACGACGGCCTGAAAAAAACTAACTTCCAGACAAGCCCTCTGTCTCTTTCTTGGATTCTTCCGGACGAAATGCCGAAAGAAAGAGCAAAACGGCTGCTACTGAGATACAGGAATCAGCAACATTAAAAGTTGGGAAGAAGCCCCGGCTTGCCGGAGCAATCTTCTCGTACCCCGGTAATTTCACGCGAATAAAATCAACGACGTAGCCCTTCGAGAGTCTCGTTACAAAAGACTTTTCCGTATGCTTCTCCAGCCAAAACCCCTGCAACAATCGATCCGTCAAATTGCCTAGAACACCTGCAACCAAGAGTGCCGCAGCCAGCCTCGCCGACCTATTAGCAAAGGCACCCTTCCTCCAAAAAACAAAAATAAGGACCAAGGCAAAAATTAAAACTAGAAGGAAAACAAAAGGAGCCCACGAAGTCCCATTTCCTAAACCAAAGGCAGCCCCTTGATTATGAATTCGCCACCACCAAAGAAAACCGTCAATTACTGCCACATGCTCATCGGGAGTGTGGAAGTCATTCGATAGCGGCTCGCGAAACCGAAAGACTACCCACCACTTCGTCACCTGATCGAGAAGGTAAAGAGGGAGGCTAAGAACTACGAATATAATAGGGAGACGTTTCATACTAAGATCAGGCTACAATCCAAAAGTCCCGAGAAATCAAGCCCCACGCATCAGAGAAATTTCAGCAAGACTAATAAACGAGTTCACAAGATCTTCCGAGCTCGCTTCCTTCAATACAGCCACTGGCACAGCACGCTCGAGAGTAAACTTTCCAGAACGAGTTCGGCGGAGCGCACTTAAATGAGCTCCACACCCCAGATCCTTCCCAATATCATGAGCATAAGTTCGAACATAAAACCCCTTCGAACAATCCACCACAAAATCAACATTTGGCACATCAATTTTGGTGAGATCGTAATTCTTCACATAGACGGAACGTGGCTTTCGTTCGACCACTTGGCCTTTCCGTGCTAGTTTATATAATGGAACTCCGTCTTTTTTTATAGCCGATACCATTGGAGGAATCTGCTCAAAGTCGCCGGTATATTTATCGAAAGCAGCAGAGACCTGCTCGGCATTTAGGTCAGGAACCTCCTTCTCGACCTCAATTTCGCCCTCCTTGTCCTGCGTCGAAGTCGTTGCTCCAAGAGTGAGCGTCCCAGCGTAGGTTTTGTCCTCACTCATTAAAAGATCCTGAATCTTTGTGGCACGATTTATGACCAGCATGAGGAGTCCGGTGGCCATCGGATCAAGTGTCCCACAGTGGCCAATCTTTTTCATATTGAGCTGGCGACGAGCGATCGCAACCACATCGTGAGAAGTCATTCCAGGAGCCTTGTCAATCAAGAGCACGCCACTTGGCAGATCGTTAGAATTTTGCATCAAATCAGTTCACTATGAGATTCCGGCGCGCTTTATCGATTCGCGAATTTCCACCAAAACTTTCTCTCGGGCATCCTCCAAGGGCCCGGCCATCCGGATTCCAGCTGCAAGCGAATGACCACCACCACCAAAAACTCCACAAATTTCGCTAGCATTCACACGTGAATCCTTTGAGCGCATCGAAACGCGCACTTTGCCACCTTCTAGATCTTCAAAGAAGACCGCAACCACTACCCCCTGGACTGAACGAATGAAGTCAATCATTCCCTCAGTATCATCATCTACTAAACCCAATTTGGTTTTAGTTTCCATCTGGAGATCCCACCAGACGAGTAATCCGTCTTGGCTCCGATCGAGGCTATTTAAAAGAGCCCTCATCAGCTCAACTTTCCGATAAGGTTGGTTATCGTAAGTCAATTGATTGATTTGTCCCACATTCAATCCCCGCCCTACCAAATCAGCTGCCATTTCATAAGTTCTTTGAGTGGTTCCGGGATATTGAAACGACCCGGTATCTGTAGAAACTGCCACATAAATCGAGTCTCGTGAGATTTCTGAAATCGGGAGATTCAGTGCGATTAATAACTCGTAGATAATCTGACCAGTGGCCGGGCTTTTTGAATCGATATAATTCAAATCTCCATAACCTGGATTGGAAATATGATGATCGATATTAATCAAAAGCTTTGTATTTTTAATCGCCTCGAGACTTCCCTCTCCTATCCGTGAATGAGCTGCCGTATCCAAAGTGAATGCAACTTCGACATCCAAAACCCCGACTTCTTTGGAAACCTCGACCTTCCTCGAACCTGGTAAAAAATTCAAACTTGGAGGACATCCATCATTATTTAGATAACGCACCGATTTACCCAATTTTTCCAAGGCGTGGCCAAGTGCCAAAATTGACCCTATAGCATCTCCATCCGGACGAACGTGACTGACGACAACAAACGAATTGTGATCTTCGATAGCCTTTCCAATTTCGACAAATGTGGTATTCTCTGGCATGAGTGCAGGGCCGTAGGTTTTCCCACATTCCCCAATCGTTCAAGTATTGATCGAAATAATCGTAGTTCGAAACTTTGAGGTTTCCGTTTAGAAAAGGGCCGTTCTCAAATCTTGGGATTTCGGTAAGAAGCCGTCAAAGGATAATGCTTATCATCTTAGAAGATTCGCTTACAAGCTTGCCTTTCCTCGAAGAACGGAAATCACCCACATTCTTAATAACGAGATCTTTCAATAAGCTCAGTTGACCTCAAAATTGTCCGCCAAAGGCCTTTCCTCTATGGTCACAGTGTTTCGATCATTGATCTATGATCATTGTTATCAGGTCTAAAATCTCCTGCTAAATTAAAAATTGTGACGAGCATCTTAGTCACTCACACCGTGCAAAAAATCCCACGAGTCAAATGAGACCCGCAGGATCAAAACAATGAAACCTGTAAAGTTTACTGAATTATTATTCCGCCATCGCCGCCTTCACCTTCTCTTCGATCTCGGCATAAAGATCCTCATCTTCTTTAAGAGCAGTTTTAGTTGCATCGCGTCCTTGCCCCAGCTGTGTACCATCATAGCTAAACCAACTTCCACGCTTCTGAATAATTTCGAATTCCTGGGCAAGATCTATCAAGGACCCTACCGAGGAGATTCCTTCATTATACATAATGTCGAATTCAGCGTCTGTGAACGGAGGTGCGACCTTGTTCTTTACAATTTTCACTTTGGTACGACTTCCCTGAACGGTTCCGTCAGTCGCTTTAATTTGACCAATCCGGCGAATATCAACCCGAATAGAAGCAAAAAACTTGAGTGCCCGTCCGCCTGGAGTCGTCTCGGGACTTCCAAACATCACGCCAATTTTCTCACGAATCTGATTTGTGAAGATACAGGTCGTACGCGCTTTGGAAATAAAGCTAGTCAGCTTCCGCATTGCCGCACTCATAAGACGGGCTTGTGTTCCAACGGTTGAATCTCCGATTTCTCCAGAGAGTTCTTGTTTGGTTACTAACGCCGCCACTGAATCTAGAACAACTACGTCGATAGCATTGGAGCGCACAAGAGTCTCAACAATTTGAAGCGCTTCCTCTCCAGAAGAAGGTTGCGAGACCAACAGGTCATCTAAATTCACGCCAAGACGACGAGCATACTGAGGATCAAGAGCGTGCTCAACATCGATGAAAGCCGCGAGACCTCCAGCCTTCTGGGCTTGGGCAATTGCGGTTAAAGTAAGCGTGGTTTTACCGGACGATTCTGGTCCGAAAACCTCAACAATCCGACCCCGCGGGAAACCACCCACCCCGAGAGCCCGGTCAATGACGAGATTCCCAGTTGAAATGGCTTCCACATCCATTCGCCGGTCATCTCCCAAGCGCATGATAGCAGCTTCACCAAAATCTTTTTGAATCTGGGTGATCGCTAGATCGAGGTTTTTCTTGCGAGCGGCAACAAGCTTTTCATCTCCCTTTGCTACAGCAGCAGCGGGCACTTTCTCCTTCTTCTCGGACATATCAGTATTTTTAACGGTAGTAGAACTCATGACAATGTTAGGTGTAACTTAACTGGGAATAATAAATCATATGAACAGTGTTCAAAAAAGCAAAAACTTCAAAAAAATCCAATTTCTGCACGACGCGCGAATTGGGCCCTTTTATTTAAAGAAAATCGCCAACCTGAGAGATTCCCCGTTCATTTCCCTAAACTCATTGCTTTTTCCATAACGGCAGAGCTACGAGGTGAGCGGGGTCTAGAGAACACTGAAAGAAGCTCCGACGATCAAAGAATCTCTAAAATCTCATTCAAGTTTACGCTAGTTGAATTTAACCGTAAGAACAAAAGGCCCATAAAAATACTCAGAATGAAGGTAACTTCCAACTTGCCTCAACCTGCGTTTCTCTTATTCTGTTAGGCGAACGTAAAACTTCAAACAATACGTTCACGCAGTAAATCCAAGTGAGGGTAAAGGTCCAAATCCTTTGCCCTCATTTACTTTGATTCCTTTTCTAAGCAAGATCCATGACAAGGACCTTACTCCACCACTCTTTGAATCCGGAAATAAATTCATCGTGGATTGAATCTCCCTCTTGGTAGGCATTATGACTCTCCATCGAGTCAAATTTTAGCGAAATCGCATAATCAAACGAATGATCGGTCACCGTCCGTTCTGCCGTTGCAGCTGGTTTCCCCCAATGGCCCGAGGCGACGTTTGGGGACAACAAAAGGGCTTCAATCCCCTTTTCAAAAAAAACAAGATCGTTATCGTTTTGCCGATCCTCCTTCAGCCAGAAATAAACATGATGTTCCATACCCAAATTAATAGCGAAGTAGAGCACCCTGGACAAGCCAACTCCCAACCTGCCTGAGGTTGATTTTCCCTTCAGATTATGAGAGTTTCGCCGCGCGAGCGACTATCTCGCAACCACAATATCGCGCCATGGCAATCTCCCACTCGATACGGCATACGTTCATCACCCTCATCTTTAGCTATTTCGCTTTCTCTCCAGCGATCGCGCAGAGCAGGAAAGAAGAGCGCGCTTTTCAAGAAGCCGAACGATATTACGAAGCTGGGATTAGGCAGTCTGACAACCTTCAAAAGCAGCGCTATACGACCTACGCGATTGGGCTCTATACCAAGTATCTCCGATCTCATTCTGGATCCAAAAACGAGTCAGCGGCCCGATTCCACCTTGGTTATGCGCGCCAAACCCTTGGGCAAATTGAAGAGGCCCAAAACACTTACCGTTTTTTGGTCGAACGCCATCGCAGGGGGCCTTATGTAGGACAAGCCTCTCGGCAAATAGCCTATCTCGCTATTGGTGAGGAAGATTGGGAAGAGGCTGCAAAATATTTTCAGATCGCCTCACAGAACCTCTCCGAAAAAAATCTACGCTTTAGCGCGATGACCAAGCAGGCCGAATGCCTCTTTAAACTGAATCGTCAAGCTGAAGCCACCGTCGCTCTTCGTCGTATCATCGACACCGAAAAACATCCTCATAAGGACTGGGCCAGCTTCATGCTCGCCTTCCAATATTTCGAAAAAGATGATTTCAAAACTACTATTCGGCTACTGAAAACACTCGTCACATCAGCACAACGCAGCCAATACCATTCTCAGGCTGTTTTCTATACCAGCCTGGCCTCGGCTGAACTGGCGCTAGAAGACACCAAGGATTCCCACCTGAGTATGATCCTGGGAATGTCAAGTAACACCCCATCGCTCACGCCCGACCAGCGACGAAATCTTGCCACCAATAAAGCCCGCGCTCAGACATCACTGATGGGACTCTATTCGAAGAAAAAAGATTGGGACACTGTCATCATTCTTTATGAAAAAGGCGACTTTGGAGCCACCGGTAAGCTTGAAGCCCGCCGTTGCGAGCGAGCCGGCCTAGCATATCTCATCAAGCAAGATTACCGAAATGCACGGGCCTGCTACCGGAGGGTTGATCGAGCCCTTCCAAAAAGCCACAAAGCTTTCGAGGCCTCCTACAAGTGCCTCAAATGTGATTACTGCCTCAAAAATCCGGATTTCAGTGAGCGTGTAGACATCTTTTTTGAACTCTACGCCCAAAAATATCCGGATCACGAATACCTTCATTCTGCCCGCTTTCTGCAAGCCGAAACTCTCTACGATCGCAAGGAACTGGAAGACGCAGCTCTGATTTTTGCCAATATCGACCGAAGCTCTCTTGATACTAAAATGCAACGTGAACTCCTCTTTAAGCATGGATGGTGCCTGAGCGAATCTGGCCAATTCGACGGAGCTAACAGGAGTTTTTCACGCTTTCTTGCCGAGTTCCCAGAAGATCCTCGCGCCGCAGAGGTTCACAACAAACGAGCTGAGGCTCACCTCTCGCTTGGCGATTACACATCAGCTTTAAAGGATTTCGAAAACGCCCTTGCTCTCAACCCTGCACCAACCCATGCCGCGTTCGCTCTTCAAGGCAGCGCTCGCGTGCTTCGCCAGGAGAAAAATTTTGAGGGTATGATCGACCGGTTTCGCCGGATCTTAAGCGAGTTTCAAGATCTACCCGTCGACACTATTGCTAATTCAAATTACTGGGTTGGGTGGGGATATTACAAACTTGCAAAATATAGCGAAGCCCCTCCCTACCTTCGTAAGGCAAGAGAACTAGTCCCCGAATTTTACAACCAACCCGTGGGTGACCTTCTTATTTTGAGCTCCTTTAACTCCCGTAATAAGATGGCGCTGCACACAGTTCTTCAAGAGGTCTACGCTAGAACCCCAGCAAAAAAAGTCCCCAAAAACATGCTCTCATGGCTAGGCGTTCAGATGTTTCACGATGGCCAGACCGAAGAATCTGCCGACTATCTTAAAAGAGCCACCAATTGGGAAAACCCGAAAGCAACAGAACTCGGAGTTTGGAGAATTTTATCCAAGGCACAAAACCGTTCAGGCCGCTTTTCCGCGGCCCAGAAAACAAGCCTTCTTTTACTGGAGCAAAAACAAGAGGTCCGTTGGCAAGCGGATGCTTATCTTGATCTTGCCGAATCTCGCCTCGGACTCAAACTCTACCCTGAGGCTCTTGACGCAGTAGCCAAAGGCCTCGCTATCAATGCTCCCGGACCTCATGTCGCCGGCCTTCATATTGTAGGCGGTGAAGTTGCCTTACTTCAAGGTCGCTGGCTAGGAGCTCTTGAAGAATTCCGCGTTGCCATCCCAACGGTTCCAGACGATCCCCTTTTACAACCCCGGGCACTTCACGGAGTGTATCTGGCCGCCAAAAACTATGGCAACAAAACCCTCGCTAATAAATATCAAGGGAAGCTGACATCAAGTTTCCCTAACTGGAAGCCGACCCTGAAAATTGGCTCAGAATAGGACGCCGTTTAATGTTTATTTATTCTTAAGGTCCAAATCCCCCTGCGCAAGCAACCGTGAAATAAGCGGCTTCAGCGTCAATCCCTGGACCGCAATCGAAAAGATCACCACAAGGTAAGTCGCCATCAAGATTGCCTGTCTGGATTCCATATCCAGACTCCCATCTTTCGGCAAGGCGAGTGCCAAAGCCACCGAAATCCCCCCTCGCAGACCACCCCATGTCAGTATTCGGATAATTCCCGGTGAAAAAGTGCGGGCTCTCTTAAGCACCACAACTGGCAGAGAGACAGCAATTATTCGTGAAGCCAAGACCACGACGATTAGAACCAAGCCGGCGGAAAAAGCCTGACCACTCCAAGTCAGCACGAAGATTTCCAATCCAATAAGAAGAAACAGAAGTGCATTTAAAATCTCGTCGACCAACTCCCAAAAAAGATCCAAGTGATCTCGGGTCGTATCACTCATTGCCATCAAGCGACCATGATTTCCAATCATCAGACCTGCGACCACCATCGCCAACGGCCCACTCAAATGCCAGCTCGCTGCTAACTGATAGCCCCCAGTCACAAGAGCCAAAGTGATCAGGATTTCAACCTGATAATTATCAATTGTCTTCAACATCCAGTAGGCAACATAACCGATAACTCCTCCCAGAAAAATTCCGCCGCCCACTTCGACAAGAAACAACTTACCTACCGATATTACCGAGGCCTCAGCTTGACCCGCAGCTAAGCCAACTAATACCAAATAAACAACAACCCCAACTCCATCGTTGAAAAGAGATTCACCAGTGATTTTGGTCTCGAGCGATTTAGGTGCCCCAACCTTCTTTAGAATACCAAGAACCGCCACCGGATCAGTCGGCGAAATCAATGCTCCAAACACAAAGCACCAAAGAAAAGGAACATCGAGTCCAGCCCACGAAAAAACGAAATAGGACACCACTCCAACTAGAGAGGTGGAAACTAATAATCCCGCACTTGCTAGAATCGCGACCACCCATTTTTGATCACGCAGATCGCCAAGATTGACATGCAAAGCTCCTGCGAAAAGAAGGAAGCTCAACATCACATTCATGACCGTCTCATTGAAGTCAATTCGTGTTACGAATTCATCTGCACTCTCCTTCATTGCATCCCCCCCAAAGAGTAAAAGTAGAATGCTAAGAACCAAGCCAATCAAGAGAATCCCGATACTTGTGGGCAACTTAAAAAGGCGATGGTTGATATAGCCAAAAACAGCGGTAAGAGTCAGCAGGACAGCAGCAGTATCTAAAATATTCATATCAGGAATTTGGTTGAATTGAATGAAGATGAAACAAAATAGCGCTCCTCCATTTATCTTCAAAATCGCGCTTTCTCCGGCTCAAAAAGAGACCTTTCCGATAGGCTCTCAATTTCAAATTTGAACGCTCCCCCTGTTTTTTAGACAGTAGGCTTACCGTCACCCGCAGGGGAAAAACAACATTTTGCTTATCCCACTTGGAGCCATCGCAGAAGTAGAAATCAATTTGATCTTCTTTTTTCCATTTCTTTAAACCGAACAACTGTTGCGGCGACTTCGACTCTAGAAAAGAAGTGGTTTTGCGAACTGCTGTGAGATAAGGCTGGCCCGTTGGAGTAGAGCACGAGCTCAGCATCAAAGGCAGCATTAACAAAACCATGAAATCGATCCGAATCATTACAGATGTCTGAGATGACATTTCACCAAAGCGCGCGCTTCTTCCGGAACCCATTCTTCCCAGTCTTCACCGTTAGCAGCTGCCCTCAAGAGACTGCGCCCAGTCCACTCAAGAAGCTTATCATCACCACAACCGATATCCGTAATCATACCATTTTCAATAAAATGCTCATAGAGCTTTTTCCATCCCTCAGGCGCACGAAAATTATCTGCAGTGACATATTCCCCATCTTTACCATTCCGCCATGGATAAACCATAAGCGAGAGCTTGCTCTTAAATAAGCGCCCGAATGACTCCAAGATTCCTCCTTCCAACGAATCAGACCACTTCTCTTTAAACAACTCGTTTAAAAGCCCAATCGATAGAATCATACCGATGGGCTCTCTCGAAAACCTCCTAAGCAATGCAGCTACCCGGTGAAATTCCGGACAATTGGAAACCATAACAACCTTACCCATCGCTTGTAAGGCGTCAGCACGATCCAAAAATGATAACAAGTCGACTTCCCCATTACGTAGAAGATTACTGAGTGAAACCTCACAGACCTCCTGGCACGGTCGAGCTTCCTGAGAAACCCCAGTTGGCGGAAAAATTTTACCAGCTTGATTCAACATATCTAAATGTAGATTTGTAACTGGCAAAAAGCTTCCCCGCAGAATTAAAAGCGGAGTTTTGTAAAATGCTTCAGCGGCTTGCACAACTTCGCCATTCGGCAGAAATACAGTAGCCGGAGACATACCCTGCCTTACTAGCTCAAGCGCACAGATACGGTTATCGACCATCTTGAAGGGCTCGCCCTCAAATCTCAGCATATCGATTTCAATCCGACCCGGCGCGATAAATTCTGTGAGTGAGCTAACGAACTCTCTAAGATTTCCAACCTGATGATAGGCCGCATCAATA